>Ga0187827_10003332_pt1 | contig 20811 bp, 17 predicted proteins | sample ETNtaG_39_FD_167969 | JGI IMG/M metagenome (GOLD analysis project Ga0187827, IMG submission 167969) | Marine microbial and viral communities from oxygen minimum zone, Eastern Pacific Ocean - ETNP2014_SV_150_PacBio MetaG (Illumina Assembly) | ecosystem: Environmental > Aquatic > Marine > Hypoxic... | reverse complement strand
TCGAAGCTTATGGATTATTTCTTCAGGTTTGTATCGCTTTTGTGACATGTGCTTCCCCCTTTCTTAATCCAATTATATAGCTTTATACTAACTTTACAACTGGATCAGTTTTTGGGGAGCAGGTCAACCGTACTAAATCAATCTCGACATGTATCTTTGGTTTCATCATTTTCAATTCTTATTGAAAACTCAGCGCATTGGGACAAAAGTACTCGCATCACTTTTAAAATAAACACTACTAAACATTTTAAGATCTGAATCCAAAGCATGTTTATAATGGTTCTCCAAAAGGCATTTATTGGCCTTATATAAAACTTTATCAAAATCATCATCAGGTACTTCTGTCAGGTTAACAGACCATTTTTCAGAACTAACATAGCGAGAAAAGAAGTCGTCTTCATCTTTAATTAGTCCACGTTCTATACAATAATCCCAGTAGGGGGAACCCGGATATGGCTGCATAGGGCGTATTGTCCTTTTATCATGCCAGGATGTCGTCTTTAAAATTGCATTAACTGTTTTCCTGAGACTTTCTTCTGTTTCATTAGGAAGCCCAAACATTGCTGGTACTGATACTAACATTCCTTCTTCTTTCGTGATGGTGGCCACCTCAAATATTTGTTCTTCAGTGATCTTTTTATCCATTTCATTCAATATTTTTTGATCCCCGGATTCCAGTCCATACATTACCATCACACATCCCGCCTTCTTCATTAGACGTAATTGCTCACGATCAGCAATGTTAAATCTACCATTGCAATTCCAATTAAATTTCAAATTATTCTCCAGAATATTTTCACAAAATTCAATTGTCCTTTTTTTGCTACACATGAACAAATCATCATGTATACCAATATAATTTATATTGTATCTGTTCAACAATAGTTTCAACTCTTCCATGCAACTTTCGACAGTACGTATGCGATAACTTGTTTCGATACGAAAGCAGAATTTACAGGAATATGGACATCCCCGCGTTGTTATCATACCAAGTGCACGCACAAGATTATTAACACCATGTACCCTTTTGGGGAAAGTATAACTCTTCATATCAAATAGGTCCCAAGCGGGAAATGGTATTTCATCAAGATTGTAAAGGATGCTGCTCTTTGCCGTCATATTTATCTCTCCATCCTCCCTCCAATAGAGACCTGGAACATCTTTCAATGATATCTTAGACTCAAGCATTTCAAGGAATTTTAAAAAAGAAATTTCCGCCTCTCCTGCCAATACATAGTCCGCATTAAGCTTCTCTAATATATATCTCGGTGAGGCGGAAGGACAACTGCCTCCCAAAAGAAGTGGCGTATTTCCGGAAGCAGATTTTATTGCTTTTGCCAACTTCCAGGCAATTTGAAAATATGCGGCCTTAAAACCAAGGCCGATACAATCAAACGCTTTCTCTGCTTTTAAAAACGAATACAGATCATCTTCAGATTGATGACTAGTCGCCTGATCAAAAATTGTCACTTCATGCCCTGCATTACGAGAAACCGCAGCAAGATACCCTAAACCATACGGAAAAGCGTTATAAGGCGAATTACATTCATGCATTACCAAAAGAATTCTCAATTTTCCTCCACTATTGCTTTATGTTTATAAAATAAAAATTTAACTAACCTGTTATATTTTTAATTCAGTAAATTCTGTGCCTCATACATTCTATAAAAATGAGACTCTGTATTTGTGCGTAACTTATGAAAACTGCCCTCTTCTATTATTCCCCCATTTTTTAAAACATAAATATAATCACAATTTTTTACCGTTGACAAGCGATGCGCTTGCTTCATAATTGGCAAAATTCGGAACACCGAGTATATAAAGAAAAGGGCGTTTCATGGAAATATATGGAATGGGATAGGATTTAAGACTTTTTATTGGGCCACTTGCAAAAGCTTTCGCAAAAACTTCTTAATATCGTTACGTTCCGCTTTACTGGTATAATTTTTTCAGGTATAAAATACCAATAAAGCAAACTTTTCAACAATAACTGCCTTACTATATCCGACTATGGCAACCTTCTATATAGTTTTACTAAAGAGTAGGCAAAACTTCAGCTTTTCAGGAAATGGGAGAGAATGTTCCAACTTTTTTCCGGCTTCCATCCCAATGAATATCCGGAACCAAAGCTTTTTTATATTTAATTATCCTTTCTCTGTAATTCAAAAGGTCTTTGATCATGATCTTTATTTCAGCCTCGATATCATGTGTTGGTTCATAGCCAAGCTCAAAGAGTTTCTGATGGTCGGGATTATAATAGTGACTCTCCTGCTCCATCCTCGGGTTTTCCGTATTGATTATTTCAACCTGCAGACCTGCCTCATTACCAACCTTCTTAACTATTTCTGACAGCTCCGTTATATCATAAACCTCTGCAAACTGATTAAACACCCTATACTCCCGCCTCTCAGGAGGGTTTGTAATTGCAATATTCAGGCATTGCATGGAATCAGACAGCGGCAAAAAACCTCTCTTCTGATGTCCCATTCCATATGGAGACAGGGGATGCCCTACAACTGCCTGACAGCAATAACGGTTGATCACCGTACCAAAACACTGATCAAAATCAAGCCTCGTAAATAAACGCTCATCCCCCCCCATCTCCTCTATCTTAGTCCCATAAACTACTCCCTGCATTATATCGGTTGAACGTAAACCCCATATTCTGCACGCCAGCATTATATTGTTAGAATCATGTACTTTGCTCTGATGATACCAGCTTCCCGCCTGTTTTGGAAAAGGCAGAGTGTCCTTCCGCCCCCTGTACTCAATCTCAAGGAAACCTTCCGGTATATCAATATTTGGGGTGCCATACTCTCCCATAGTCCCCAGTTTCACCAAATGGGCATCCGGACAGACCTCCTTCATTGCATACAAAACGTTCAATGTAATAACATTATTATTGGTATGCGCATATACACAGTGGTTACGGTCTATCATGCTATATGCTGCCGAGGGCATCTCTGCCAAATGTACAATGGCTTCAGGTCTGAACTCCTTGAACTTTGCCAATACAAATTCATATTTCCTCAGATCTCCCTCTGAATACCCTATCTCCTTACCAAAGTTCTCCCTAAAGGCTTCCAGGCGTCCTTCTATTCCGATAATGGGGATAGCTGACTGTGACCCCATTTCCTCTACCCACTCCCGCCTGAAATACTTATCACTTCCTCCTACTTCGTGACCTCTACTAGTCAGATACTGAGCAAGAGGCCATCCAAGGTAGCCGTCAACCCCTGCAATAAAAACCCTCATTAACCACACCCTTTCTGATACTAAATTATCGTTTTCTTAAAAAAACTTTCAGGCAATAATCACCTTTAAGGAACAAAAACATTTTTGTGGTACTTTTTAGAAAATCAAATATATTTAATCATGAAAGATTTAATGAACAATGCCCTGTATTTCAGCCGCCTGTTTAAAAACACTATTGGATTTTATTAAATTATGATAATTTCCTTGTTCAACAATACGACCTCCCTGAAGGACATAAATAGAATCAACATTTACTATTGTTGATAATCTATGAGCTATTACTACTAAGGTAGTCTTATGGGCAATATTTTCAATCGCATTCTGGATAAGCAATTCAGAACGGCTGTCAAGGGCGCTTGTAGCTTCATCAAGAATTAACAGTTCCGGTTTTCTCAGTAATGCCCTGGCAAGGGCAATGCGTTGTCGCTCTCCACCGGAAAGCTTTACCCCCCTCTCTCCAACAACAGTATTATACAACTCAGGCAAATCCATAACAAACTCATGAGCGTTTGCCAATTTACAAGCCTCTATAATCTCCTTTTCAGTTGCTTCTTCATTACTCCACAAGAGATTATTTTTTACAGTATCATTGAATAAAATAGTGTCCTGTGGAACGTATCCAATATGCCGTCTAAATGAATAAATATCGAATTCCTGTAAAGGCTTCTTATCTGCCAAAATCACTCCCTTATCAGGTTCATAAAATCCAATGAGCAAATCAATTAGAGTTGACTTTCCAGATCCTGATTCACCAACGATTGCTGTCATCTCACCCTTTTTAATTGTTATATTAATATCATTCAATACGGGATTATGACCGGGATAAGAAAAACTTACACCTTTGTATTCAAAGCCATCAACTATCCTGTTAAAAACAGAATTACCTGTCTTTTGAATATTATCACATGCCAGTCTGTTCATATAAGTCACCTGTTCATAACTTGGATAAAAGTTCACGATGGCATGTTTAGTTGATGTGAATCCTCCTATCATTGGAAGAATTCTTATAAAAGAATATCCTATAATGCCCATCTCTGCAATTGTAAGTTTAAAATACTTAGATGATATATACATAGTGATTATAATAACCATCCATCCAAAAGGCTCAAAGATCTTTGGCAGTGCATCTTTTAAGACTTTAGACTTTATATCAAAATTACAACGCTCACCAAAAACCTCATTAAATCTTTTTATATATTTTGTATGATTTGCATACCCCAAAATCACTTTTGCTGCCCCCAGGCTTTCATGTATTAGCTCCATAACCTTATTAGATGACACAGTGCATCCTTTACCCAATCTGTAACTCAACCTATTAAAAAGCATAAAAGGCAAAATAAATAAACATCCTAACACAACTGCAATGGAAGTAATTTTCCATGAAATATAAATAGGTACGGCTATAAAAAACATTGCCCGTATAAACTCTGAAAACATACTACCAACTAAAACAAAGACACCCCTGACTCCATCTATCTCACGAGTTAACGTATTTAGAATTGAACCATAACGCTGTGTATTAAAAAAGTGCCATCTGGCACTGAAAAAAGAATTAAATGTCTCTGCCGCCAGGGACTTTACCATAGCATTTTGGGTTTTTAGAATTAACCAGTTTGTAAGTATTATTGAAGCACTAAGTAAAGTATTAGACAGAAGAAAAAGAATTAAAATATTAATTTTTGTTATACTAATATCAAGTAAATTAAATAAATTAAATAATCTTTGTGTTATCGAACTGACGTTTTTAAGCTCCGGATTGATAAAGACATCAATAACAGGTGCTATCAATAGAGTACTTGCAACCTGGATAATGCAGACAAAAGTGAGCATTAAAATATTAAAAACAAAAAGAAGAGGATACTTTTTATAAAATGTCCATGCAAGCTGTAAGATTTTCATGTTATTCCCTAATCGCTTTCATATATTATTACACAGTTAACCGTTTTCTTTGTCTTATTCAAAGAACGATTGCTGAATCTGAAATTGGGCATAATTGACACCATTGGGGAGGGTTTTACATTCAACCACGGGTATAACTGTTGGACTCTGTAAATGCATTAGAAATAAGCTGCTGTGATAGTCATAACCTAAATATTATCTTTCCCGCTACCTTCCTTTTCTGAGTATCACCATCTCTTTGTTGCCAGTATAGGCATTACTATTCTGGTCTATCGTTTTACGTAAGGGGCCATATTCAAAGAAAATCTTTTTTCCTCTTAACTTATGCCTGATAAACAACAGATATTCCCTGAACAAACCTGAAGCAAAAGTTAATCCATTTGATTTAATAACTTCCATGAATTTTACAATCCATAACAAGTGTCTAAGCTTGTATACTATTGTTGGATAAAGGTAGAATATATCTGCAATACTTTTGTTCTTTAATATATGTAATATAACAGGGCCCTTGCATTCTTGAAATATCATTTTATAATAATGATCAACACCATATTTCTTCATATATCTATAGTTAACAATACTCCTAATGAATCTGGGGTATGAAAGCAACATTAATCGTGGATAATCCGTAAAGTTTATAGTTTTAGAGCCATCGCCGGCTTCTACATTGGAAACAGACAGTAAATACTGCTCTTCCTCTTCAATAGTTGCTCCAATTAATCCCACACTGCGTCCATATTCATAAAGAGGAGTTCCAGGGAGGGCCAGTGCAAAATTTATGCTGACTTCCTTCGGGCTCTGAGATCTATCCTGCGTCAAAGCATATGACACGAAGTCTGCTGTTTCATTAATAGTCTCCGGACACTCACCGGGCATGCCAATAACTAATGCAGGAACGGTATACAATCCTGCTTCTACTGTCCAGCGAATTGCATTGTAATTATCTTTAATAGAAACTCCTTTTTCCATCACCTGAAGCATTCTCTCGCTACCAGTTTCCATACCGTAAAGAATCGAACGGCACCCTGCTTCCTTCATCATTTTCACAATATCAGGACTTACCTGACTTACACGCATACCACTCACTCTCCATAATATATTCAAAGGCTTAATCAATTCACAGAACTCTCTTAACCATTTGGCACTTGCACCAAAACACTCATCACCAAAGTATACTGCTCCGACATTAAACCGTTCAATTAAATCCTTGATGTAGGCCATAACTATGTCAGGCGGAATAATCCTCATGCCTTTATTAAACCGATGACAAAATGTACAACGAGAAACACATCCCTTGGAACAGAAGGCTGATGCAGTACTCTTATTTAGCACTCGCTCTTCATTGCTTATTGGGCCTGGGCCTATACCACCATTAACATTATTGAGAAAGTATTTTAAGGACCGTCCTTTCATGTCCGTAATGGGCCGCAGGAAATATTTAATTGCTGCGGGATCTAAAAGACCCCAATCAATATCAGAAATCTCTTCAGTTGAAAGCTGGTCTGCATAACCAGTATTAACAAACCTTGCACCGTCAAGAAAAGCAAGTCCTTTAATAGCATAAAACTCTTTTCTTGGCCTGTTTTTTGCGATTTTATCAAATAACTGACAACAAACTTTCTCTCCTTCTCCAAGCACACAGAAATCTACCCCGGTTTTTTGTAAAAGGACCTCAGCACTTACAGCCAAATTGCCGCCTAAAACAGTTATCACATTGGGTAGACGCTGCTTTATCTCCAACGAAAAGAATTTACTGTTTTCATAACCTGTAGAAACAGGAGCACTGATACACAATATTTCAGGATTATAATTAACTATATAGTCAATAGCATCTTCCCTCGATGGCCTTAGGACGTCAATATTGTACAAGAAAGTGTCTTTATATCCCGCCTTGCGCAGCGACTTAATAACGGCCATAGCGCCAAAAGGAGGTGCACAATCCGGCAGGTTTCTTTGAGGTAAGGTTATAAAAATACTCTTTATGTTTTTAGTCTCTATCATATAACAAAACTACCTTGCAAGCTCTTTAAAAACCTCGACCCATTTATCTTGCCAATGGGAATCAGCACAGCAAAAAGTTTCCATGAATTTCAAGCGTGCTTCCTGCCGTTTAGGTTCCATCCACCAGCCTTGAACATCATCCCAGATAGAATTAACCTTATTGGCAGCATCTATTGGATTATGAAAAAGAATTCCTGCTTTTCTTAGCAGATCAAAGGCAGGCTTAGCATCCTCTCTCTCTCTGCATAATTCATAGTCCCAAAAAAACACAGATGGAGTATTAGCCACAAGCGCCTCCATATAACTTGTAGATAAATGGTCACAGACATAAAGCTTTACTTTTTGAAGCAACGCTGGCAATGTTCCTGAATACTCTATTCTTATATTATATTCTTTAAGAAGATTCTTTTCTTCCTCAAACCATCCATAATCATAAACATATGGCCTATAAACCACAAAGTTACGCACTTCCGAATCAAGAGATGCGGCAAATCTTCTCTTGTAACTAAAATAGAGTGGAATCATGTCAGGCATAAGAGGATATCCTCCGAATCTATATACATGCCTTGTGGTTGTATTAGACACCCATATCACTATGTCAAGCTTAGGCTTGTGTCTATTCATCAGTCTAGAGAGATTTGGCTGGGGCAAAGGCAATGTCTGTGCTTTTGGATAGTGGCAATCATTCCATCCCCATGTGATATAATAATCGCTGAAACTACGCTCTACTAACTCACAATAGTAATTTTCTGGTTGTCCATATCCACTCCCATGTTGACAGGCAATAATTTTTGCACCCTTGACTTTCCCTAGAGAAGCTGCATATGTGAATAAAACATTTGTACCGTATGCGTTTACAATAAAATATGATTTGTAATCACTATACTTCTCAGCTACCTGCATATAAGCTTCGAATTCTTCAAGCAGATATTCAGGCATGAACTTTGGCAATAAATTTATTACTATCCTTTCAAACTGATCATCGGCGCTGACTGACAACAATATATCACGATCTATTCTTTTTGACCTGGTTACCTTTTTCTTTTTCCATGGCAAAAATGATGCATTAAGCTTTCTTGCAAAAAAAAGCATCTCCCATTCATTAAACTTATACTGTTCCATTAAAATATTATTGTTCTTAAGTAAGCTAAGTAGTATTAAATCCCATATCATTTTCTTTACTTTCTGATAAGCCCTTTTATAAAACGATCCTGACAATAAGTTATACTTCCTGGCACCTGAAAATACTCTTCCTCTTACAGATTCGTTGGAAATAAATTCTCTGACTTGAATATCCATTTGTATAGCTACTTCTGCATAAAAAGCTGATACGTATTGTTCTTTTACACAAACATTTTGTGTAAAATCAGGATAGCCTGCAAATGTACCCATTTTACAATTACAGGCTAATAAAACTAAACTCTCTTTGCCATAAAGTTCACTGGCAAGTTTCAACCTACAATAACGATCAAATAGAGGATTAAGAAAGTATATCAGCCATGATGCCATAGGCAACTCCCAAAATGAGTATGGGTAATCAACATTGTGTAACTTATTTAGAACAAGACCAAACTTTTTTGTAAGATTATCATATAACTTTTCTAAATAAAGGCTGCCTTCTTTAAGTTTTTTGTGGTTATTCCATATATCAGGGACAATTTCATAATTTATATCTTTTAATTTTAGTCGTGCAGATTCCGACACTGCAGCTTTAGATATAAAAACTATATCTTTATCTAAAACCTCATTTGGTAAGAGAGATGTAGTAGAGAGATATTTCGTACTGTCTTCCATCTATTTTCTATAAGCGTATTTTAATAAAACCACTTTCCTCCACACAAAACACAATTCTCTTTGAATCAAGAAAAGTTTCAGCATTTCCATCTCTGTTTACTACAAAAAAGGTCTCTTTCAAACCACAATAATCTTCTAATATATCTTTAATAGATAACCATTCGACTAAATGGCCTAATCCAATTTCAGGTGGTCTGTATATGCTCTTTGTGCAGCACTACCAACCAACTTGTTTTCATGAAGAAACCTATTTAATATTAGATTCTTTAGCGTTTCGTGCCATCTTTATAATATTGGGATAAAGAAAAGACCCACCACGTAAACTAAGTCGTATCGAATAAATTCTATGTTCGAACACTCATTAATGACTTTTTTGATTAGTTCAAATGATATTAATTACCGTCACAAGTTTCTACACTTCGGTATCGCCTTTCTTCTTTACTCATTCCTTTTAGAAAGCATATTTATGCATTCTTAGACACTTGGTGCCGGAGTGTAAAGTAAACATACTTACCACCGAGGTACTTTTCATAAGAAATAAGTTGTGAAACTCCGTTTTGGACATTTCGTCCAGATCGTGCCTGATTATCCGTGTGGCAATAAATCCATTTATTTCCTGCCTTGCAACAGATCTACTGCATTTAAGAACCGTTCAACAGAGTTTAAGGGAATATCCATGATGTTTCTATTCTCGACCACTGGCCACGATAAACTACTGAACATCTCCGCAAGTTCTTCCCGGAAAAGGATGGATTTTGTTATTCCCAACTCATTGGTGATAAAATAATCCCGGCCATGATACTTCTTTCCGATCTGCACACTGATTGCCGGTTTGCCTAACATTAAAGATTCCACAAGTATTGAGCTATGCATTCCAATATTTGCGTCAGAACCAAACAATAGTTGGTCTTTTGCTTCGCTCGTTATTTCCACATTCAAAAAAGAGAATTTGTTCAGTATCATGTCAAATTTTCCCATTGTCTCTGCCGGATGAGTTTTCAGATACAATTTAATATCATTACGATTTTTAGATGTTGCGACTGCATTCAAAATATTCTCAAACACTGTAAGCTCATTAAACCCCATCACATCATATTCCAACATATTTAGAGCATCAAGATGGTAACGTTGTTTATAATCACTATATGGTTGTGAATAAAAAGTCATTACTGTAACATTATCAGGAATGTTTCTTGCACTACGAAAGTCTTTTTGCTTGTCATAGATCTCATCGACTGACATTACCAGCAATCGCTCAAACTCTGGTTGACCTAATACAAATATATACTCCTCAGCGATACCAAAGGAACAAAGCAGTTTACCTGCATATTCATTAGGCACTAGCACCAGAGAGTTATGCATGGTATAGTTCTTGCAACGTTCCTCCAAGGCAGACCAAAAATCTACGGCAAACATTCGGGGTTTCCCTGCCGCATAACCTAATTTATCTACCGAATAATCAAGCGATCTACCATAATCAGTGCCGGTTACAACAATGTCCACCTCTTCGATAAATTTTTTGGGTATGTCATTGCTGGATTTGACTGGATAATATCCTGCCCCCGGCAATTGCTTATAACTAATCGCAAACCATTCTTGCTGTTCCCTAGGAAATACAAAATCAACATCAACGCCCTTTAGAATTTCAGACTCAAATAATCTGTGATAATAAACAAGGCATCCTGGTGAATTTGTAACAACTGTGAACTTCATTAAACTGATGTTCGAAACATTGTATACAGTGTATTAAAAATATTGACCAGTTTTTGGGGGTCCTTATAATATTCCACTACCACATACTTGATATCAAGTTTCTCAGTTAGACTTTCAAGTAGTTTGTAGTCTTCATCCACTGGTAGTTCGTGAGCATCTTCCCAAACACCGTTAACCATGATCGCTTTACTAAAATGAATCTCTGAGACACGTTCAAGAGGTAAATCATCAAGATATTGTTCAAATGGTATTCCCATATTTTCTGCAGATACACGCGCATGCCCAAGATCTAACAACAACTCACCGTTTACATTTTCTAAAAACTTACATATAAAACCCGGTTCACAAATATGTTCGTATACACCGGTAGGATAAAAGTTTAATATTTCGAACTTTAGTGTTCCTGAAAATTTAGATCTCAACCAAGCACATCGCTTCACTGCAAGAGACAGAATTTCCTGTTTGGTCAATACTGCTTCAGTGGGGTATGATCTTATGACTCCTTTTTCCACCACATTTTTGTAACTACGGCAAGCAGGCCCAAGGTCGCATGAATACGATATAATTTTCTTTTTGTTCAGAAAATCAAATACTTTATCAATTTCAAGATGCTCTATTAAGAAATCTGAAATTACCCCATACGGTGACTCAAAAAGGACATCGAATCTATCACCAATTTCAAGATTATATTTTGTATTTCTATATTCGATGGCACCTAATAAATCCATTACACTGTCAAGCACCTCCAAACTAACGTCAGTGACAGGAATACATAATTTTGGTTGAGTCGTCATGAAACAAATTTTAATATTGCGACATAATCCCTTCCTATTCCAGCTTCTAAAAATTTCTTGTAAACAAGAGACAACATGTCCATATCATTACTAAATGCATCCTCAAAATTGCACCTCATTGCATGGGCCTTTTTCCCAAGCTCAGGCTGTTTCAGATAATCCATTCCAAACAAGAGAAACATTTCCATGGGAAACTGCGCCTCTTCATGTACAACTTCAAAGCCACATTGTTTCACAAAAGAACGAGCTTCTTCCACATTCCAATAATTCAGGTGTTCCGGAGGACAGACAAACCACGGGTTGGACCCGGTATTCTCAAGATATTTTACTTGTAATGTATTAAAGTCGTTTGGGACCTGGAAAAACATATATGCGCCGGGCCTCATAACCGATTTTATTTCATCCATAAAATTGTAAGGTTCGTGCACATGCTCCAGGATATCCCCCGCAATAACGATGTCAAACTTCCTCCCCGGTTCTAACATGTCAGGTGTAAACGTACAGTTAATCAATTCTATCCCATGACTTTCTTTGGCCTCATCGCATTCTGTTTTCGAGGGTTCGAAACCGATAACGTTAGCACAATCATTTTTTATCCTCCTAAGGAATGATCCATCTCCTGCGGCAACATCGAGAACTTCCAGCCCATCGAGATCTAAATACCCCGTATATCTTTTTAATACGCTAAAATGATAGTCGAAATTAAAATTCCTCCCCGATGGAGAGCTCGTAAATTTACGGTAATATTCTTTCAAGTATTTTTTCCCAGGATAAGGGTAAGTATGTTTAAATCCGTAAACCGTGTCATCAACAAGAATGTATTGATTGTGCCTATACACTTGCGCACAATCAAATTGATGAATCAAATATTTCTTAATTTCAATTTGTTTCTTGATGTCAATTTTTAGGCCAATAAACTGAAAAAGTGACTTTCTCCTCTCATAAACAAAAAATACATTCTCATTCGTTTTATACCCAAAGTGGCCCGTATCATAATGATTTATGTTTTCTGTTCTTTCGTCTAAAAACACTTCCTTCTCATTTATAAATTTCATAACAACAAACCCAAAACAACCATGTTCTAAACTATTTCCATCCTTATCTGTAATATAAAGATTTGAACTGTTTTCATTATTGCTCATAGAGCTAATAGTCTCTTTGTTATTTTTAAGATTACAATAATTTGATGCATTGTGATTTTTGGAAGTTTGTTACAAATCCCAGTCAGTACAAGTCCTGCAAAGTTCATATTTTTCATAATTTTTTTCTCTATGTGTTTTCAGCACCTCTTGATATCCGTCTCCATCCCATATTTCTTTTAAACTGGTGTTCTTTATATTCCCCAATGACATAAGTCCATTAAAATCAGCATCACAAATAGTCACTTCACCATTGGACAGGATGAAAAAATCTCCCCTGTCCAGCCTTTTGCAAACCTTGCTCTTTTTCTCTCTTTGAATTCTGCCTGTAGAAAATGAAATGTTTTTTGATACTTGACCTGCAAATGCCTCAAGTTTATTTATGGAAATAAGGTCGGCCTTATCTCCCCATATTTCCAGATACTCACTCAACTGATTTCTCGTTAATGGTTGATCTATTAATTGTGTGCGAATAACTGGTTTCCTCCTACCACTTTCCTTTTTTAAACGAATAAGCATATTAAGATTCGCGACTACTTGCGAATAATCAGATTCAAAACATATTTCATTATAAATATCCTCTACTGTTGAATTCAGTGAGATATTCAGAAAATCAATAGGGGACTTAAGAAGTTTCTTGATGATCATTTCATTTAACACATTACCATTACTACTCAACCACTTTGCACCCAAATTATCAAACTGTGATATATACTCCATCATATCAAAAAACAATGGATTCAGTAATGATTCCCCAATATGAAAAAGCTGCAATTGGAGAATTCCGTGTTGTGCTATTTCGTTTATACTTTTTTTGAAAATATCCCATTCCATATGCATTCTTGGTCTATTAAATTGCTCACTTCTGGGACACATAATACACTCAATGTTACAAACACTTGTAATCTCCAATTGGACCCTCTGTGGAAAGTTTGAAGATTCCGCTTTTGGCCCAGGTCTTAGACAAGGAATTGCCTTTTGGTTTGTTTCTTTGGCCGCCCAATAATTTTCAATATTTCCTATTACATTGAAGTCAAAATCTACTAGAATGTACAATTCCTGATAGTTTGTTAAATATGCATTTTTGTCAGCATAAATTTTATCTTTGGCGGTCTTCAGCTTCCAGCTATCCGGCTTGTGACTTCCAGCTTTTACATAATTGATGTTTACATATTCCATGAGTTATGTTCCCTGGAAAATAATATTATTTTAATATCACCGTCAACAAGTACATCTTGCAAATAACTTTTATCTATAGTGCCAATTGTAATCGAATCCCTGCCGTGATAATTAAGAATAACCCCTTCAACTATAAACTCCTTCTCATTACGTTTCAATAAACACCCGCCGTATATAGTCTGGCTACGAACTAAATTATAAATTTGCATCGGTAGCATTGAGAGGTTAATCCATTGCCTTGAAGTGACTGGAGGATAGTGGCCCCCTCCCGTATTTTTATTCTTTTTGACGGCTCCATGAATGATTCCGTCCAAATTATTTTCCAGCAAAACGGTTGAAAGCTTATTTGCTTTTTCAATGAGCATAGAGATATCGTCTTCGAGACTTACTGGATACCTCGCCTGCGCTAGAATATCCCCGCCATCAACAACATTGGTTATTTCATGTACAGTAACGCCTCCCTCTTTTTCATTATTCATCAACATATAATAAAAAGGATTGGCTCCTTTGTAGCTTGGTAAATAGGAAGGATGTATATTAATAAATCCTTTTTCAGGCCAATTGTAAACTTTTTCATCAAGTATAATAAAACTGGAACAGATACCAATTTTGATACTTGGAAGTACCTTCAATATTTCCAGTATTTGTTTGTTCTTTTTAACAACGGCATACTTTAAACCATAGTCCTTGCAACACGAAATAATCTTTGCTAAGTCTCCTGATTCTCCATGAAAGAAGCAATATTCAACAGAGATATCATTTCTATGTGCCAGATACTCTAAAACATAATTATTAGACCCAGCAAATATAATAGAATATTTCAAGATGAACTCACTGTAAAATGTGAGTTAATTTATAATTTCTCAGAAGTAATACTTACGCCTACTTTTTCCTACCAAGCCAATAAAAGATTGGGCCATCATTTGGATATTCACTTCTCATAATTCTGCCGTCAACAACGGTTTCGAAAGATTCACTTAAATATGTAACAAGGGCATCGGGGTCGGGTATTACTTCCTTACCAATAAATTGCTTGTCAAGTAATGGAAAACATTCTACGACAAACAAATATCCATTTGGCATTACCAGTTCCGCAAGATTATCCAACACTATGTCTATGTGGTCAAAAATATACCAAAACAATGAACTTACTAAAACCATGCCGTAAACATCTCTGTTTTTCTTGCATCTAATATCATCTACAAAAAAATTAATGTTGGGGAATTTTTGTTTAGCCTGTGATATTGCCGTAGGAGAAATATCAGTTCCCGTCAAATTAATTCCCATTTCAAGAAAGTTTGATAAGAAGAAACCAATTCCACAATTCACCTCCAGTATATCTTTAACGGCTTTATCTTCTAATGCCCTTCCAACAATTGCAACTGAAACCTGATTGAACCACCTTCCTCGTGCCTCGTCCTGACGCCATGGAGTAACTGAGGCTTTTTGATACATTTGTTCAAATTCACCGACTAATTTACCATCTTTAAAAACGTAATCATTGTAATCACTCAAATTTTTTTCAATACCCATTATTTATAGCCTCCTGTTAACACATTTTTCAACTACAAGAGTATTTTCGTACGTTCCACCCCTCTCCTCAAAGAACATCAACGCTTGAGGTATTCGCATCTTCACAGAGTAAATCGTTTTTCTTATTTACGCTTGTTTCTAGCATAATTTAATCAAAGCAGGAACCATGTTTTGCGCGTACCATGATAAGCTCGATAACCGGTTTGCCACTGAGAGGCATCATCTTTCCCGGTTGACGGCACTAGCCCATTCGTACCTGGACCATAACAAATACGCTCATTAGAAATTATTTTTCCCACCGCTTCTTAGTATTTCCAGAGAGTTTAAGCCTTCGTTAAAAAGAAGATCTAGTACGGATAGATGCGATACGAATTTACCGTGCAGTTGCCGATATTTTGGATGCTCGTAGTCGTGAAAGTTGATGGTAACCCCCTGGTTTAAGAAAAATGCCCTGTCATACATTTCCTGACCGCTAGCGCCATCGAAGTATTCGCTTCCACCTGCAGCAAGACATATATCCACTACTTTTTGCGGTCCGTGACTAGAAGCAATATTGTATTTTGAGGAAAACTCTATTTCCACGTCTATTCCCAAAATATCAGCAACCAGTTTTACACTGCCAACGGAATAATCCATGAGCTTTTCATGCTGGCCCTTAAGAAAATTTGCAATCAGAGGATAATATTCATTAAAATATTCGGCTTTCCGGTAAGCCTCCTTGATCTGATTAAGATTGTGTTCCCTCCATCTTGTTTGATGATTAACCCTGATTTCTGATATTGGAGTGCCAAGTTTATATTTTTGATTTATATTGACGCTAAGCCATTTAGCCCCATTATATGACTTAATTCTGTTTCTGGTTTGCCATCCCTGTTTAGAATACTGAGCGTCATCGTAAAATATAAATTTATCCACACGACTCATCATATCGAACATCCCGATCCATGGGAAATAAAACGGTTGTAAGAGTATTATCCGCATACAGCAACTTATCTCTTAAATGAGTTGGCAACAAAGAGTAATGTCTCTATTACCTTTTCTATTTCACCTTTAGCTAATTTCGGCGATATAGGGAGACAGATTATCTGATCAAAGACACGTTCCGCAACAGGAAAATCACCAATTTTAAAACTGAATTTGTTTGCGTAGTAACTGTGAAAATGCAACGGCTTGAACAGGACACTTGTTCCTATATTGTTTTCTTTTAATTCGTTAATAAATAAATCTCGGTCAATATCAAAATACTCCAGGTTTAGAAGGAGTGGATATAAATGCCTGGTTGTCTTTGTATAGTCCTTAATAACCGGTATCTTAAAACCATGATGACCCTTGAAGGCATCATCATATGTTTTAGCAAAACCTCCCCTCATCTCATTAAACACATCCAGTTTTGCCAGCTGTTGAATACCTATTCCTGCACACAAATCAGTCATGTTGCATTTGTAGCCCAACTCGACTATATCATGATGGATTGGTCCCGCTTGAGTATACCTGTTTTGCCATATTTCACGCGCATCTGAAATACCATACATCGTAAGTATACGCATCCTTTTTGCCCATTCCTCATTATTTGTAACTGCCATTCCCCCCTCGGCTGTAGCCAGATTCTTTGTAGCGTAAAAACTAAAACATGTTATGTCCCCGAAATTGCCTATTTTCCTACCATTATATTCTGTACCAATCGCATGTGCTGCATCTTCCATAACAAAGAGTTTGTGTTTTTGAACAATATCTAAAATTGGGTCCATATCACAGGAATGGCCCGCATAATGTACAGGAATAATACCTCTTGTTTTGGGCGTTATCGCTTCCTCTATTTTTCTCGGGTCGATGTTAAACGTTTCCGGGTCCACATCAACAAATACAGGCTTTGCCCCATGGTGACAGATTACATGTCCCGTTGAAGCAAAAGTAAAAGGAGTAGTGATGATTTCATCACCTTTTTGTATCCCCAAAACCATGAGAGCCAACAACATGGCATCCGTACAGGAGAACATTGCTACTGCATGTTTTGCATTTACATATTCCGCAACACGTTTTTCAAACTCCTTTACTTTCGGACCAGTGGTAATCCACCCGCTACGGAGGGAATCCAACACTTCCTCTTCCTCTTCATTACCCATACACGGCGGACTAAATGGAATAAAAACATCTGATTTTGCAAACGACATTCGCTTCATCCCTTTAAACCATATGCTCGTACTTGTTTATCCTTTTTTACCCATTTCTGTTTTTGCACGTGCCATTCAAAATTATTGGGTGTCAAAGACCAAATGTTGCACATTTCACACTCAGGATAAGGAAGCTTACCCAGTTCAGACCTCTCACGAGCTTCCTGATTTCTCTTAACATTAAAAAGAGCAAACAAAGCTGCATCATTAATATTCCCTAGGAATAAGTTTGATGCTTTACGGTAACTATCATTACCTATGGTGCAAGGATACAGATTGCCCTCAACATCAACATAGACCCTTGTGTATATGTCCCAACATGGATACCTTCTAGAACCATTTGGTGTATGTAAATGTAATAGCTCCGTACTTTGCTGAATAACTGGTTTACTATATACTTTTCTTGAAAACAAATTAACACCCGCCAGTAATCTGGGAGGAAATATGGCTCTTAATTCTTCTAAATTATTTTTATCCGATTCAAATATCTGAATACCTACTCTAGCCTTAATATCTTTTTTTTTGCGTTGGGAAAGAAAATATTTAAGATTATCTACTACTTGATTAAATCTATCCATACCCATCATTTTACGATAAGACTCCCTGTTTGAGGCATTAACAGAGAATGTATATGTATTAATCTGGGAATTCAGCAATACTTCAGTAAGTTTTTGCTTCATGGATACAAGATTTGAATTTATAGATATCCTTTCAAACAGAAATGTGTATTCGTTAATAATATCTAAATGTTTCATTAAGTGTTTATCTAAAGTCGGTTCTCCAAGACCAACTAGGCCCAACTCATATATTTTCCCATCCTTAACCTCCTCCTTAACTCCAGAAAGGATTTTGGTCAAAAGTTTGTTGTCCATACTTTTTATGGACATCTCTTTCTTAAGAATTACATGATCACAAAACACACACTCCAGATTACAGGCATTGGTTAGTTCAAGATTAATGATCCAAACAGATTCTGGCCTTCTTTCTCCCATATAGTTTATCACAATCCTAAATCTGAAAAAAATATCGGCTGTAGCCTAGAAATATTCCTAACGATCTCTTTACCGAATATATCTTTCCAGGATCCTGCTTTTATACCTTTTACAGGTCTAAGAAAAACAGTATTTTCAAGTGTCAGACGTTCTCCATTTTTTATGTCCCTCCTAGCATAAATCCCTCTTCTAACGCCTTTTCTTCCTGCAATTTCACCTTCTGTAAACCTGCGAGGAGCTTCACCCAGCATTATAGTTGCGATATCACAGAATTCCCTTAAGGACTTTAACTCCTCTGGATTAATAGAAATATCGTTATCAGCATCAGGATACTTTTTTGCCAGAAGCTTATCGGTAGTAAAATGTTTTTCTATAACCGTTACCCCTAATGAAGCGGCAATATAAGAACTTGTCAAGCCAATAGAATGGTCAGATAAACCAACGGAACAATCAAATATATTTTTCAAATAATTAATCATTGAAAGATTTAAATCCTGGGGCTTTGCAGGATAATCAGAAGTGCAATGCAGTAGTACCAGTTTATTATTCCCCACATTTTCCATAGTATTTGCTATTGTCTGGATTTCTCCAATATCTGCCATGCCACACGAAACAATGACTGGTCTACCCTTTTCAGCAATATACTGTATTAAAGGAATATTATCATTATCCATGGATGCTATCTTATAAGCAGGGGGAGTGAAATCATCAGCTATATCAACAGATGCAGGATCAAAAGGTGTTGTCATTAACTTAATTCCAGATGCATCTGCTTTCTTGAACAACACTCTTTGAGACTCAACTGAAAGCTGCATGGATTTCATACTTGTATATGATGGTAGAGAGGGATGATAAAAGTCTTCGAGGACAAAGGTTTGTAATTTTACAAAATCCGCCCCATTTAGATGTGCAGACTGGATCATTTCCCAGGCAGTTTCAATGTTACCTCCGTGGTTAAGACCCACCTCTGCAATAATTGCTGTCCTGCTATCCGGCCAACCAGGCCAGTTTACATACATTCCAGATATGTTTTTAATGCCCAATTATTTTTGCTTTATATAGTTTTCAAATACTATGCACCGCGGATCTGGCATAATTCACAATCTCTTTTGCCATCCAATAAGGTGCGTTTATCTCTGCTAATGAGGAACAAAACCTTTGTATTTTATCTAAGTCAGACTTTGTATCTATGTCTAATTTTAATTCCGGCAGCCATAATTCCGGTTCTGCATGCAACCATCCAATGGTAAAATCCTCTCGATGGTTTGTAATATAGTTCGTTACATGCTCACGATATTTATTATCATGCACTTTCTCGGCAACACTTGACAGAATATCAGCCCTTACAATTTCACAACCAAGGCCATCAGGCAAACCACACTCCGGTGTGTTGTTGGCTGCGTAATCGTATTGGCATTTTTGAAAAAAGTCTATCAGTTTGTCAACCTCTCCAGGATCTATCAAAGGATTATCAGCACATATCCGTACCACTACATCCAGATTATATTGCCGAATCACTTCAACAAAACGTGACAAGACATCCTCCTCACTACCTCGTACCGTGAATATACCCAGACGGTCTGCCAGTTCTACCAAAGGATCACAATCACTTTCTTCGCTAGTAGCAAGAATGGTAATATCCAGGTTTCTGGAACTCATAGACCTCAGTATAACCATCTCCAGCAAACTGTATCCTTTGTAAACCTTAGCCATACTCTTTCCGGGCAGCCTGCTTGAGCCCATGCGCGCCTGTATAATCCCAGCAACAGTGTTCATTTGCTGAATTTCTCCCTTACCAACATAAAGCCCTCAGCATATTTAAAACCTATTCCAACACCTCTTTTTTGTGCTAAAACCCTCAAGGCTTCATCATCCATATGAGGAGCTATTACCAGAACTCTCATTTTACAACTTTGAACTTTTTATCTTTTTAATTCTTTATCAATTTGCTCCCAATCGCTCCTGCGCCTTTCCTCTCTCTTCTTACACCAGACTATATACCTCCTTACACCTTCTTCAAAATTGACCTTTGGACTCCATTTAAGCTCTCCTTCTGCAAGATCACTTGATACCTCTTTTCCCGAGAAGTCTCCAGGTCGGCCTTGAACATTTTCAATTTTCACATCACCTACGATCTTTTGTATAGTTTCTGCTATTTCCTTAATTGTTATTCTCTCACTACCATCCAGATTATATATCTTGTTTTTTGCTATAGACTGTAAAGCCAAAACATTGCCTTCTGCAAGATCTTCAACATAAACGAATTTCCTAAACTGGAAGCCATCACCCGCAATGGTAAGTGTTTCTCCATTTAATGCTTTTTTCACAAATATAGGAATTA
>Ga0187827_10003330_pt1 | contig 20814 bp, 11 predicted proteins | sample ETNtaG_39_FD_167969 | JGI IMG/M metagenome (GOLD analysis project Ga0187827, IMG submission 167969) | Marine microbial and viral communities from oxygen minimum zone, Eastern Pacific Ocean - ETNP2014_SV_150_PacBio MetaG (Illumina Assembly) | ecosystem: Environmental > Aquatic > Marine > Hypoxic... | reverse complement strand
TTGACCGGAACAATTGTTCGACCCTCTGAAACCACGTGAAGAGGCCGGTTACCGAGTCCTTCCACATTGAGCACAGCCGTGGTGGGTTTGGGAGTTGCGTTGCCGGCAAAGAAGTAGAGATGACCATCGTGCTCCTTCGCCAACACATCGATCTGCGAGCGCTCGCCTTCAGCACCAACTTTCCTGCTGGAATCTTGAGAGAGAATCACCGGCGCCAGCGCGCCAAGCTCATTGGTCAGGTGGGGCAGGCCGGTGTGAAGCTCCGGATAGTGTGATGCCATCCGGTTGTATTGGATGATGGCTTTGGCGCCGTAGATGATGGCCAGCCAATTCATCGCTCGATATTCGTGGTAAGTCGGGATGCGTCCGTTGACTGCGCTGAAATCGCCGTAATTGAAGCCCTGGTGCATGAAGCCGAGTTGTTTGCGACCCTTCGTGTAATCCAGGTAGTCCCTCTGGCTGACGCGAATGAGACCCAGGTCGTTCACCGCATGAGTCTTCAGAATGGAAGGATAGGGATGGGCCCAGTTCATGTCTGACCCGGCTGAGTACATCCTTCCGCCGCGGACACTGTCGTTGGAGACCATCACCGGATGATAGGGGTCGAGCTCTCGAAAGATCTCGTAACGCTGTACGAAATTCTTCAGCGGGAGCGATGCGACTTCCGGCTCATCGCTGATGAACCAGGCAAGGAGGTCCGGTCGTTCCCGAAGCTCCATCACCTTCTTCGTGGTGTAGTTCGTGATCCATTCCCCCGCCTCCGGCTCTTTCAGATACTTCCTGTGACTGCTCCAGAACAAGGCGGCGATGATCTTCTTGTTGCCTGGCTCGGGTGGAATGCCAAGAATGAAATTGGCCGACGGGCTCTCCAGCCAACCCCACGAGCCAAGGGGGAAAAACGGTTTGCCGTCCACATGCATCACCAGGTCTCTGCCCCACCAGACCTCGCCCCGGTGATACGGCAGTTTACGGATCTCCCGCCGAGCGGAAGCAATCACGTCACCATCTTGTGCGAGGGTCTCCACGAAGATGTTGTAGCGGCCATCGGCAAGGGGCGCCACGGCAAAGCGGAAAGTCGATGGCCTGCCAGACACCGGTTGAGCTGGAGACGTGGCCGCGGCCTTTCCATCCTTTGAAATCAGCGAAGCCCTGAGCTTTGCACCTTTCAAGCGGTCTTCAGGCAGATTGGCCGCGGCAGTAAAGACGATCTCTTTCAGCTTCTGGGTAGAAAAGATGCAGTCACGATAGAACGGCTCCAAAACGTCGATGACGATCGGCACGTAGTCGATATCCAGTTTCCATCGGGAAAAATGGACTGTACGCCCGGTTTGAAAATCCTTCAGCACCAGGTAGGCCGCATGTTTGCCGCGTTCTCGTAGAGGGATTGGGCCGAGGGAAAGCTGACCCGAACGGGAAGACAGAGCTCCCTTCTGTTCCACGATCTCGACCTTACCGGACTGTGCTTCGAGCCAGGCTTCGGCAAGGACCGCAGGCCCGGCAGAGGCTTCAATCGGAAAGAGCAGGTTGCCTTCCAGACCGGTCTTCTTCATCACGGTCTTGATCTGAGGAGGCTTCACTTTGAATGCAAACGCGGTGAAATCGACATCCAATCCTTCCAACGGGACAAACTTGCCCGGTGTATGAAAGGCACTGTTCCTGGCGATGCAGCTAAGAGTCTGCTGGTCGATTCTTCTTTCTCTGGCCACGTTGATTCGCCAGGTCTCACCAACACTTGAATCGATTCCGAGTGTGAAGAAGGGCACCCGAATCTCCATGGTCCAGGAATTTCCACCGCGAGCGACAGCCGCGTTCCATTCTCCGTCCCAGTGGTGGGTCACGAAGCCAGTCTGGCTGCGGGCCTCGTCATAGCGAGACCCGGCCGTGTTGGCGATCAGGTGCACATAGCTGCTCTGATCGCCATTCGTATCGATCATGATCTCGAAGCATTCGTCCCTGGAAACTGGGCCGTCGTGAGGCCGGACTCGGTCGATGACTTTGTCCAACTTTGGTTCCCGGGCTTCCAATCCGAAGAAGATCGCGTTGTCATCGAATGCTACTCGGACCGAGCTCCCGGGGGTGGCCTTCTTGACGCTGTTCATCACGTAAAACACACGACAGACGGAGGCCCGTTTCCAGCAAGTGTCGTTCAACTGGCCATCGAGGACCGGGGGCGTGGCTGCCCGGTGCGCCTGGATTCTTTCCGCGTGCAGCAATCCAGCGACAGCGACGTGCGCAATCAGGCCGAGGCAAATGGGGTATTTGGTACTGGACATGAGTCGTTTTGACGGATTTCAGGTGCGAAGCCCCGGGCTGTTTGCCTAGCCCAGCCCAACGGGCTGGGTGAATGGTACAAAGATTTGAAAAGGGGCAACGCCCCGGCCATTTATAAGGAGGCTGTTCATTGGGTTAAATGACCGGGGCGTTGCCCCTAAGGTTGATCTGCCCGAAAACCCAGCCCGTTGGGCTGGGCTAGGCAAACGTCCCGGGGCTTTGCCCCTGAGAATTGTCATTCAAATCCGTAAGATTGCCTTTGTCTCGGCCTCCTCGTCATCCTCTTCTGAAATGCTGAAATGGGAGCTTTCTTGCCTCAGTAAGTTCAATCCGAGAATGATTAGGAGAATGATTAAGAGAATGATTTTGGATGCAGAAGCAATCACCACCCAACCACTCCGTTCTTTTCGTCAGCGCTTAGCCTGTGGGCATTATTGAAATTCCGATAGTGTCAAGCGTGCGGCTAACGGAGCCTCGCGGATTTCACAATTTCGATGGGGCGGCGCGGATAGTCGTAGACCACAATCTCATCGATGTCGCCCATCATGCCGTACGCGTAACCATTCACATAAGAGCCGATGGTGCAGTCGGCTCTCCCTTTTGTGGGGGGCAGGGCCGTTGCCTCACCGGCGAGCTTGCCGCCGATATAGATCTGGTAAATCCCCTTCTCCGGATCGTAGGTACCGGCAAAATGCTGCCAATGCCCGCGCCGCACGGGATGGATGGCCGGCTTGGACGATATGCCCCAGGTCTTCTTGCCGTCTCCACTGAGGAGACCCAGGCTGTTCCAACTCACCCGGAAGCGGACCCCCTTGCCCCGATCGCTGAGAGTGTTGGTGATGATTTCAAAAGTATTCTCACGCGGGGCTTCCTTTCGCAGCCGTACGACAGCCTCGAAGGTGAAGCCTTTGGCAAAGTCAAGGTTGCCGAGTTTGCGCACCAACACCGCAGCCATCGGCCGGGCGTTGGAAGTGAACTGGAGCGCCTGTCCCCGAAGCCCAGTAACCAGCTTGAGAGATATCGCCCCTTCCGGTGTAGAGACTTTGCCGTGGTAACCGCTCCCCGTCACGTCGGCGATAGTCGGCAGTTCAGCTTTGTCAAAAGTCCATCGAGCGACGGGCGGACCGCCCGGTTCCGCCCCAACTGAAAAGGGCAGCGAAAACAGCAAAACAAGTATTCCAGGTATTCGCATTGTTAGAGATCCTGATGCGGACGGTCAATCTCGTAACTCCGTTCAAGGCTGTCCTGGCCACAGCCAAGCTTGTTGTGGCTGTGTATCTCGCCCCGATAGAGATTCATGGGTCCCCTTTTGCTTACGGTATCAGTTGGCCGCAACCGAGAAGTTAAGTAAGTAAAAAATCTCTGTCTTAATCTTCGTCTTTATCTTCGTCCTGACTTCTGGTTCGTAACCTCTGAAATCATGAGGACTTGAAAGAAGACAAAGATTAAGACGATGATTAGGACAAAGAAGAGCACGCGTACACCGCACAGAAGTTCCGAAGAAATTCTTTACGGTGCAAAGAACCTGTTGAACGAATTACACTCGGCAATCCAGAACGTTTCTTGTGCCTTTTGCGGATTTCTCTTCAGGTCCTCTGCCCTGGCGAGGAACTGCTCGCGGGTGGTACCAAACAGCGTGTGCTGGGAGACCTGAGTGGCCAGGGCCTCCTGTCTCTTGTAGGCCGTTTCGCTAACGTCGATAGTTATCTTCGGCATCTTGACCGATACGCCCTTGTAATAGTAAACGATGGGCGTTCTCCATGGCTCGCCCAGTTCGGCACAGACGGGCTGGCCTGCCTGCCATTGGGCATCGATAGTGATGCGATGAGTGGCACGGTGATCGGGATGGTTATCCTCGCCGCCCTGTGTGAAGATCGCATCAGGCCTGAAGCGGCGGATCTCCCTCATACATTTCAGCACCACATCTTTCTTGTGCTGAAGTCCCATGTCCGGCTCATCCAGGAAGACACGTTCGGCTGTCCCCAGCACTTCATCGCAAGCCGCTGCCTCACGTTTCCTGGTCTCGACAATTGTCTCCTTCATATCCGGCTCGGGGTAACCTTCGCTGCCGTCAGTCATCAAGACGATGTAGACTTCAGTCCCCTCCTGGACAAATTTCCCAATAGTCCCCGCCATTGCCAATTCGTCATCAGCGTGGGCAGCAAAGACAAGCACTCGCTTGAACATAAATGAACTCTCCTCAGAAATATCGTTCTGTCGTATCGTGGAGTCTCTAAACGATAGGCGCATTGTAGCGAACTTCCATCTGATTGGGGCTATGACAGAGTTCTGTGGAAGTACGGGCCCGTGAGGTCAACGAGGCATGGAAGCACGAGATGGGCTATCACTCCGATAGCCTATCTCGTCACATAAACTCTGGCCCTGAAACGCTGCACTTCTGTCTCAATCACCGAGACCCCGCTTGTATTGACGATACCCGTCAGGCCAACTGGTGCGAGACTGATTCATGTATCTTTGGCGAGCCACCTTCGCATCCAGCAGAATAGAGATGTGGAACCCCAGACTCTCAACAGACCGGAGCAAAGTGGTTTGGTCATGATCCGAGAACTCAACAAGGTAGTCATCTTCATATGTTTCCAGGCCGCGGTCTTTTCCAGTTGCACTCGCGCTGAGGACAGTACAGGAAAAGGTACTGCAGCAGATGAGAATGAAGTCGTGGACGTTCCTGGCGCGGAAGGAGCCGCGGCGACGCCTCTCTCCAGGATAGGGTTTCCGGTCGCCAGTAACCCCAAGCCGCTGACGCCTCTGATGGAACGCGAGCTGCGCGGATGTTTCGACTTCTTCTGGAACGAATGGGTCTCCGATCCCAAGAGCCCGACTTATGGCATGACCAACGGAGATTACGTCGGTCTCGGAAGGTATTCACCCATCCCCATCGAGTCGCAAGGGTTCTACTTTGCCGCCATCGTTGTCGGGGTGAAGCGCGGCTGGATTACGAGGGAAGATGGTTACAAACGTGCAGTCATCACGCTGAAGACTCTCAAGAAGCTCAAGCACATACGAGGTTTCTATTACCACTTCATCGATCCCGATACCGGTCGGCGCGGGTGGAATGATGCGCATGGTGTCGAGCTCAGCAATGCGTCCAGCGGGACCATGATCATGGGTGCGCTGATCGCCGGTGAATATTTCGGCGGCGAAGTCAAAGCACTGGCCGAGGAACTGTATGCCCGAATGGACTGGAACTGGTTCACGGACCCGAAGAAAAAGCACCCCTATCTTGCCTGTTTCCCTGAGGACAAGCCTCCGAAAGAACCGCCGGGCGGCATGAATGAAGAGGGGTTCTTCGGCGGATGGGCAGCCTACAGCGAGCATATTTTCTTGTACGTCCTGGGCGCGGGTGCGCCCGATCCTGGTCATGCGACAGACGCGGCTCCGTACTATGCCATGATCACGTACAGGGGTCGCTACAAAGGTGAGGAGTTCATTTTCTGCGGCACGGGCGCCGCCTTCACCTATCAATGGACACATGCCTTTGTCGATTTCAGGAATCTGGATGACAAGCTGGGCCGCAACTGGTTTGAGAATTCGCGTCACGCTGCCATTGCGGCAAGGCGATACGCGATTGACCGAGCAGACGAGATCAAGGGGCTTGGCCCCAATTCCTGGGGCATGTCCGCCTGTATGAGCCCGAGCACGTTTTACAGCGGAAGGTACGGCTCGAAGCCCATCGGCGCGGGACATTCACTTCTCGAAGACGGCACGGTCGCACCCTATGGCTCGTCGGCGTTCGTGGTCTTCACGCCGAAGGAATCCATCGAAGCTCTGGAATACATGTACACCATCCCCGGCCTGGTCGGAAAATACGGACTTTACGACGCCTACAGCTTCATGACCAAAAACAACGGTAACAAGCCCTGGATCGGTAAGAGCTATCTGGGAATAGACAAGGGCCTCGTCCTCCTGATGTTCGAGAACTATTCAACCCAACTGATCTGGAAACTGTTTCACCAGAGCAAACATGTTCAGAAGGGGTTGAAGGTGCTGGGATTCAAGCACGTTGCTCGCCGGAAGCGGTAGCGTGGGCCATAGATGGAAGGTTGATAAATGGTGAATGGTGAATGGTGAATCGTCTTCGAAAGCTGGCTGATGTGGATGCACTTCTGTGCCACTTGCTGTCTGTTGCTAATTTGATCGCGCTGGCGGACAGATGCAATCCAAATGAATGGAGGCCCGACCCCAATCCTGTTCCCCAGTCACTGCTTGCCGTCCTGGTAAATCCTCAGGTTGTCGAACCGGTGGATTGGATAGCTGTAGAGGGCGACTTCGTTCAATCCTGCGATCCAGTCTCGGTCTTCGTATTCCAATACTTTCTTGCCCTCCACGAAGAGTTGGCATCTGGGTGGGATGAACTGAGCGATGACGTGGTACCACTTGTCTTTTGCCAATCGAATGCCTGACTCGTCGATGATTGCCTCTTTCTCGTTGCGCATGACCCCGTTGGAAAAACGGTTGTGCCAGCCGAGCGAAAGGAAATAACCGTTGCCGTACATCTGCCCCCAGAAGCGATGTTTTGACATTCCCTTCGGACACAACATTGTCCCAAGAATGCGTACTTTATCGGTGTTGGAGTACACATCGTACTCGATGCGGACGGGTGGTTTGATGGGCTCGCCATAGGCCAACGTCGTCCACGCTGCCTGAGGCTGGACGTGCCCGTCAACGATCTTCCACTCCCTTGAAATCCAGTGGGCATCGCTCCGGCCTTCGAGGACGTTGCCGAGGCGGTCGCGATTGAAGTCGTCATCAAAGGTGAGCTTCCAATCGATACCGGCGCAGTGCGGGAGGCCTTTGCCTTCGGGCGTCGGACGAGAAGCGTTCTTCAGCAAGTTGACATCCTTCAATGCTTCGGCCGCCACGCAGTAAAGCTCGCCAGGTTTCAAGGCGCCGAGAGTTTCCACTTTTGTCTGCACACGCCATCCACCATCAATGTTCGTCGAGATGAGTTGGATCAGGTTCTCGCCCCGTTGGAGCGTCGTGCATCCCCACTGGCTGAAACGCCACCGAGTGCCGATGCGCTTCCCGTTTACATAGAGCAGCGCACCGTCACCTGAGAATGAAAATTTGACCGGGATAGCACGGTCCGAGCGCACGCATGCGACGGCATACGCGACGGATTTACCGGAGTCTTTGAACTGCTTCACGAGATCGAGCCAGCCCCTGTCTGTGTGAACGGGCTTCCAGCCTTGCTGGCCATCACGAGTTCGGTAAATGGCCGTCACATCCAGCTTGCGTTCCGGGGGATGCACGGTGGTGTCGATGCTCTTGCCGCTTTTGTTTTCGAATGGGCCGGCGAGGAGCCAATCGGTGATCGCAAAACTGCCAAGTGAAATGGAGTCGCTGAATTCGAATCTCCAGCCTGCTCCGACCACTTCATAAGTGAGGGGCAGATGAAACGCGCCTGCATTTCCTTCGGGAAGATTGAAGAACAGGAACTGCCTGGCACTCCCTCCCGGTCGAAGGCTCGCACCTGACTCAGCTCGGATTTTCCAGCCGGCAGGCGGCACGGGCCGCGCTTTCACCGTGCATGGCGCAGACCATGGGGCAAGGGAGAAGGTGATCAGCATCTTTGCATCACCGCCTTTGCCAGCGTTGATGACGGGATTCAGCGTGTGAGTATGCGCAGTTGCCGTCATACCCAGAAGCCAACTCATGACGTCTGCGGGGATGGTGCTTCGATTAGCTTTCGCGACAAGCTGAAGCATCTTTGCCTTCGCTTCCTGGACGCTCTTCTTCGTGACATCGGTTTCCGGGTCTGCTGCCCTTAAGGTTTCCAAGCTCTGCCGGAGCTTCTGCCACTCTTGCGGCATTTCAGAATCCAGGAGCGTCGCAGCACCACTCATCGCTGCGAGCGCGTGATCGGCCGGGTGCAAAACAGCTTTGCCAATCGCACCGGCCATTGGTTTTCTGACGTTCTCGAAGCGATTACCCCAGAGGATTACGCCCCGGGCTCGGTCCGTTACATAAAGGCCAACATCGGAATTCTTGACTACACAGTTTTCAATCAGCGCGTTATCGACAATCCCCCCGCCCAGGACCTCCAACCGCGCGTTGTTATGAAGAATGTTGCGCCGGGCGAGACAGGTCCGGGTAAAGGGGAAACGGGCGCTTGGGTGGCCGCGATCTCTGATAGCCAGGTGCGAGTCAGAGGCAGGTATCTCATTCTGTGCGCCGCGGTAGGCATTGCCCTCCAGGATTTCGTTTCCAAGGAACTGCACGTACCACGATGGCTCCGGCCCGCCCCCTTTGAACATCCCGTAGCTGTGGAATCCCCCCGCCCTTGCGCAGGTGTTGCCGGACAGGATCCCCTCAATCAGCGAGCCATAAAGTTGGAGCGCAATGGTGGCGTCTTCGATGTGGTTGTTCGCGAACAGATACCGTTCGCGGAAGCACGAAATCATCACTCGGGAGCTCACGTCCGGTTCGATAGTCCACGGCTGATCAATTTCGACGACGTTGTTGCCGATACGAGTGATCCGGCGAAGCTGACCCGCGCCGCGCCCGTCCATGACCATCATGCCTCCATTGACCCAATGATCCGATCCGTGACGCCACGCCATCCGCTCGGTCGCCAGCACCATGCGCGTTCCCTTCCAGGATTTGAGCCCTCCCTGGTACGCATGGCCTCCGCCATCAAACGTCATGGCTTCACGGTCGTGCTTGAAGTTCCGCTCGACGCGATTGTTCGCCCAATAGACGTTGCGCTGGTAGAGCCCTCCGGGCCCAACGCTGATGCCGCCTCCGGTGATGAAATTTTTCTCGAAGATAATCCTCTCACCGCCGCTGAGGTAACCAGTTCCTCCCATGAAGCGGTTGCGGGCGATGACTGCGTCCGTGCCTCCCAATCCGAAAGCCGTGCCAGTGACGTAGACGTCGCAATCCTCTATTCGCATTAAAGGTCCGCCAATCCTCAATGCCGCGCCCGGCAGACCCTCCCGTCGAACTCGCTCTTCCGCGCTTACATATTGATCCCGCAGCAAGCGAATACGTACCCGGCGCAAGGTGATGTTGCCGCTCTCCGCTCCATCGGATGGCTTGGCGACGATTCCGCTGAGGTAATTGCCAGAGGTTATGAAGAGATCTTCGATCCCGAAAGAGTGGCTGCCCTGAATCAAGGAGTCCGGCGGCGCCTCGGTGTCCGGCCAATAGAGCTGTGAGAGTTTGAGCCCTTTCCCCTTGAGCAGCGTGTACGGCGGTACCGTCAGTGCTTCCGTAATCTGATAACGTCCGCGAGGGAAGAGAATGATCCCGCCACCGTTTTTCGCCGCCGCACGTAACGCCGCTTGCACGGAAGAAGTATCGAATGCCCGGTCATTCGGGACAGCCCCAAAATCTGTCACGTCAAAGACTCGGTCTTTCCACACCTCGTGGCGGGGCCGGATCTGGACGTTGCCGGGCGACCGCCACCCGGATTCACCGGCAAATCCGTTATGAACCAGCACCTCGTAATCACCCTCGGCCAGTCCGTCGGGCAACCCGGCTCTGAGCGACCACTGGTCCTGACTTTCGAGTGCAACAGGAGTCGTCTTGTTCCCGCGCTTGAGAGCCAACCGCGCGTTACCATCAGAACTCAGACACCGCCCGAAAACTCCCAGCCATCCACCGGGCGAAGCCTGCTGACCACCATCCCCCTGGAACCACCACACGTCCGGCTCATTCAGGACAAACGGCTTGGAGGTCCTGCCGGCATCAACGATTCGGCATCGGACCGCGCCGGGCTCAAGGTTGCGGGGAAAATGAAAACTGATGCAGTTCCGTCGGATGCTGAGCGGAAGAACTTCGACGCGGGAAGTGATTTCAGGGGTGGCCCCAAGCGCCGGTTTCCCAGTCTCTCCATTGCCCATGGCCTCAACGGCAACCAGCGCGTCCATGGACCAGTTGCCCCCGTGCACCATGACGATCTCGCCAGGCCGAACAGGAGTAGAAAACCAGACCACTGCCGGCGGCGCAGTTTCGCCGTCAGGCACCGGAAGCTGCGGCGCCTCAGCATGAAGAGCCGACAGCCAGAGCAATGCCGAATTAGCAACGAATCGGAAGATCTTATTCATAAATGGTCCGTCCAAGGTAAGCTACCGCAGGATATGGAACGTTGAAGGAGTTGATTCAGCGAAAGGGCAATTCGTCCCGATGGCAGCGATTAACGTTACGGACGGGAAAGTTTTCAAACTGACAATGAACTTGCTCCCCCATCGCGCTAATGACGACCAACAGACCACGTGAACATCCCGCTCTCAGCGACGCCAACTCACGAGTCCGGACCCGCGGTGTCGTCGTTGGGCTGATTCTATCGGCCAGCCTCTGCTTTTTCTCCGCCCACAGTAATATCGTTTACGGGCATTACACCGGCTTCACCGATCACTTCACCACTATCGGTGTCATCTTCGTTCTCCTCTTCCTGCCATTCCTGGCTGCGCTGGCCCGCAGGCTGAATCTGCAATTCCTCAACGCGGCCGACTTCGTCGTCATTTACGCCATGATGATGGTTGCCACCGTGCTTCCGACCATGGGATTCGGGGCTTACGTACTGCCACTCACCGCGGGGCTGGCATACTATGCGAACCTGGAGAACCGGTGGCAGGAACTGATCCTGGATCGTTTGCCTGACTGGCTGTTTCCCACTGGCGACCATGCAGTCACCGCGCTGTTCGAAGGGATTCGCCCCGACCAGCCAATTCCATGGTCAGCCTGGACGGTACCCCTTGCGGCCTGGGGGATGTTCATGCTGGCATTCTTCTTCGTGAGCCTCGCCATCCTGGTCTTCGTTCGGCGCCAGTGGGTTGAACATGAACGTCTTACTTTTCCTCTGGCGGCGGTTCCACTCGAACTGGCTGCAGGATGCGACGGACGAAGTGTTCTACTTCGGAGCCCGGTCCTCTGGGCTGGCGCAGGTCTGTCTTTTCTGATCCCGTTCGTCGATACGGCACGTGTTGCCTTTGATTGGACAGACACCATTCCAAGTCTGTCCATCCCGTCGCAGGTGTTGGTGTTCAATGCGGGCCCGGCGAGCTTCCGGATCATGTTCGGCGTTGACCTGCTCATGGTAGGACTGAGCTTTCTGGTTTCTCTTGAAGTCCTCCTCAGCGTCTGGTTTTTCTATCTGCTGACCTCTTTTGAAGGTGTGCTTCTGAAGTGGTTTCTTCCTGCTGCCGGTGGGGTCCCGCATGCCGCAGGTGGTCTTTACCTCGGTTCTCAGCAGACCGGGGCTCTGTTCGCTATCGTTGCGGCTTCGCTTTTTGCAGGCAGAAGATCCCTCTTCGCATCTATTCGGGAGTCAGCAAAAAATCCCAGCGAAGAAGTCATGTCGATCCGAGCCGCCTTTGTCCTGGGCCTGCTCGGCTTTGCGTTCCTGGTCGGGTTCATGTGGCTCGCAGGGCTCGGACTCGGGTGGGCCATCCTGTTTGTCATCCTCGGGCTGGGACTCATGCTCGGGACAGCCCGCGTCCTCGCGCAGACCGGTATGGGACGAATACGAGCCCCGCACGCGGCCGGGCCGCTCATGGCCACAACGTTCGGCACTGAAGCTATCGGCACCGGAGCCATGCCCGCCCTGGGAACCGGTTTCTGCTGGGCTGGGGACATCCAGCTCTTCCTGATGGGCACTTGCCTGCACGCGCTCAAGGTCGTCGGGGATTATCTGCGGAACAAGCGCGGTCTTTTACTTGCCATGACCCTGGCGCTGATCGTCTCTACGGTTGTTACATTTGTGACTTACATTGGGATCGGCTCTCGCGTGGGCCTCGTAAACGGATACGGTTGGTACTTCATCAATTCGCCGAAGTACCATTGGAACTGGGTGGCCTCAGTCATCGAGAATCCGGTTTCAGCTTCCTGGACATCCATGGGGTTCTTTGGTGCAGGCACGGTGGCCGCCTGGGTGCTGGTTGCTCTGTCCTTTCGTATTCCCGGTTGGCCGCTGCACCCCGTCGGTCTTGCCATCTGTCAGATCAATACCGTGTGGTACGACTGGTTCAGCATCTTTCTGGCGTGGATCATCAAGGCATGTCTCCTCAGGTACGGAGGCGGCACGGCCTATCGCAAAGCCCGGCCATTCTTTATCGGCCTCATCCTCGGCTCGTGCATGGGCATCGGGCTCAAAGCAGTCTGGTTGTCATTAATGAAGGGATAACCCTGTCGCGGCTAGCCCGGCTGAAGCCGTATGGCAGATTGAAGGTGACTTGGCGATTCACTCCCTTTAATCTTGCCTGTAATCACCACCTTTCTGCTTCGCTTTCTGTATTTCTTTTTGTCTTGAACTTTCTGAGCAGTATCGAAACGCAGCAGGCAAGGCAATCCTGGAACGAAGTCAGATCACAAGTGAAGATAAAAAGCAGAAGATTTAAAGAAGAGACAAGAAGCAAGATAAAAAGTAAGAGTGTGACCACCTACCCACAGACCTGGGCCTAGGTTCACCTTTGAGGATCGGAGGTGATGACTTCGACCGTGACACAACCCACGACGCACATCTGGACGAATGTTCAAGAAGGCTTTCCGAAATCTCTATTGAAAATTCCAATGGACAGAACCACCAAGCCTAATGTCCTTTTTCTCTTTGCCGATCAAATGCATGCTTTCGCCATGGGCTGCATGGGGAATCATGATATTGATACTCCTTACCTGGATCAGCTTGCCGGGCAGGGCACACTTTTCAGGAACTGTTACACAGCCAATCCGGTCTGCTGTCCCTATCGTGCCACACTTTTTAATGGGAGGTATTCCTGCCAGACCGGAATGATCGGATTGAACAATCTTCCGAATCCACCCGGGGAAAGGTGTTTTCCGGAGATACTCAACGAAAGCGGCTATCGAACCAGCTACGTTGGCAAATGGCATATTGGAGATGGCGGGAATCAGTGGGTGCCTCCCAAATACCGGTGCGGGTTCACGGACTTTAGTGGATACCAGTGTTACAACGATTTCTTCAGTGACATCTGTTTTTTCGATGAGGAAGGAAGAAAGGACGAGCGGCTCAATCACCGTACCGAAGCCACCACCGACGTGGCTATCGAACGTCTTGAGAAGATCAAAGACGAGCCATTCTGTATGTCCGTCTCCTATCAGAACCCCCACTATCCGGTTCAGCCCAGTGAACGGTTTGCTGAAATGTATTGGGACCGAGATCTGACCATGCGGCCAAATTTTCAGGAGAGAGAAGGGGCCTTCCTTGCTGCGGGGCGAGCCGGGACGAGGGAGGACGACCCGGATTATCTGCGGCGAGGAGAGGACACCGTTTCGTACATCAAAATGTACTATGCCATGGTCACCCAACTGGACGAACAGATAGGAAGACTCATGGCAATACTGGATGAATGGGGCCTCACCGAAAACACCATGGTCGTCTTTACTTCCGACCATGGTGACATGCAGGGAAGCCATGGCCTGTTCAACAAGCACGTCCATTACGAAGAGTCCACCCGTTGTCCACTGATCGTCCGATTACCGGGCACGTCAGGCCATGTGGTGGATCATCCGGTAGGGACGACGGATTTTCTGCCCAGCATCCTGGACTTTACGGGCTGCCCGCCTTCAGATATGGCAGAGGGGAGGAGCTTTATGGAGCTGGCTTCGGGAAGTACTGTGGCTCATAAGGAGGCCGTGTTCGTCGAGAACTCCAGACACTACTTCATGGTCAGGAGAGGTCCCCACAAGATGGTGGTTTCCCAGGCGGATTACAGTCCCATGCATCTTTACGACCTCGAAGCCGATCCTTACGAAATGACTGATTTGGTGAATTCCCCGGAGAATACAGCCGTGCAGAACAGTCTCGTAGATTGCATCCGACGGTGGCATCGGGATGTGATGAGTCGAGCCAACCCCAAACGCTGGAATCCAGAAGATGTGAAACACTGGGGTCTACTGAAGGCGACCCCACCACCACCCGAGCACTACGGGGATCCAGAGTTCATATCGGAGTGGTGCTTGCGGCTCCGATCATGATGAGTGGTCATTGGTGTCGAGGTCTGGAGGCCTCGGGCTGTGAGAAGGAAGAGAGAATTCTGATCTACACTGTTTAACGTTGAAGTTTGGTCTCTTTTGACAAGAAATTGAATGAAGAATGACGATTTTTGATTTTCGATTTTCGAAGTCAGAAATGTGCTGCTTAAACGAATGCTTGACTTCAGAAATCAAAACTCAGCAATCATCATTCTCTATTCGGATTTCTGAAATGGAGTCACGAGAATCAGTAGTTCTTTTTGAATAAACGCCTCGCCGCAATCTGCCATAAATGCAGAGCCTGACTCCATGACTTCTCCGCACCATGCGAAGATGTTGGAGTGCTTCCTGGGGGCGCTGGCGTCTCGCCGGCATAGCGACCTACGGTCGCTTCCGAAAGCCAGCGGGACGCTGGCGTGTCCAGGTTCGGCCGCGAGGCAGCCTTAGGAGGAAACGGCCCTTTTGCCAAATCCTGGGTCGTGGTAGAAACTGCCCTGGCTGAGATTCAACCTTGTCAGATCAGAAGCTGGAGTTGAAGAAAAATGAATCAGATTACTGTCGCGGTCATTGGATGTGGTGCCCAGGGAAGAGTGCACCTCAGTTGCGTGCAGGCCTGCGAAGCGGCCCGGCTGGTCGCAGTCTGTGATACCAATCCGGAACGCGCCGAGGAATCCCGGAAAGAGTTTGGTGCCGAACGCGCTTATACCGATTTCAGCCAGGTCATCGAGAATGAAAACGTCGACCTGATCACCCTTGCCGTGCCGGTCAAATTCCACGCGGACCAGGCTGTCGATGCTTTTGAGGCGGGGGCAAACGTGCTTTGCGAGAAACCGCTGGCGATGAATGCTGCCGAAGCGGAAGCGATCTTCAATGCAGCTAAGAACGCGGGCAGGAAGCTCGGCATGGGGCTGCAATCCCGCCACAGAAAGGAAGGCGAATACCTGAAGAAGTTCATCGTCGAGGGCAATCTCGGCCGCATTTTTCACACTCGCATCTACTGCGGCCATAGCATGAACATCCCAGGTCACGGGGACCTGCACAAGCAGGGGCTGTCGGGCGGCGGAGTGCTCTTCGCTACGACAGTCCATCCTCTGGACATGGCGATGTGGCTCATCGGTAACCCGGACCCTGCCCGCGTGACGGCACACAATTTTGGCCGCGTGCATCACATGAAGGAGCCCGCCATTACCTGGCAGGGCGACTTGGAGGAATGTGACGTGGAAGACTTCTGCGCCGGATTCGTCCACTTTGCCGACGGCTCCACTCTCGACTTCTACAGCGACTGGCTATCCCATGGCATGACCGCCCCGCAGATCGAAATTCACGGCGAGTACGGAAAAGCATCCTTCAGTCCATTCCGAATCACTCTCGACGATGGGAAAGGCTTCAAGGAAGTTACGCCCGACCTTGAACAAAGCGGAGGCTTCCAGGAAGTCGTCTCCGATTTCGTCCGATGCATCCAGGAGGACGAGGTGCCCCGATTCCGCTTCTCAGAGATGCGAAACGTTCAGCGGATCATGGACGCGGCGTATGAATCAGTGAATGAGGGCCGGGAGGCCGTGCTGACGAGTGATGCGTGAGAGCTGATTCGTGATTCGGAACGACTGGTCAGAAAGATATCAGGCACATGGCAGTCGCTCAGCTATACACCCAATCGATCGCTGCCAGGAGGTCCAATCGTCTGAAGTCCAGACCAGTTTCATGATCGTGGACTTTTATGCCGGTCTTTCGAAACAGGGCCATCAAGGCATCGGGCAAATTGTCTGACTCGTTACGCCAATCGTAGCCGCTGCGCTCGATCGCCTCTCTAAGAACCATGGCGGATCCAACAATCTGGGCATTCGAAGAAGAGGTGGCGTTGGCCGGTACCAGGATGTCCGTATTGTTGAAGCGGTCCAAATGGGGAACATCCTCATCTGCCTTGGTTGCTCCGATGGCAAAACAGTACGGCTGGCTGGCAGGCCAGGAGATCCCTTTCGTAAAGCCGTTGTTTGCACAAGGCGCGCTCACCCAGATACCGAGCCTGCGCAGCTCTTCGAGTTTTTCATCGATGGCAGTTGGGAGGGGTTCAGCGTGCTCCTGATCATCGACCGGGGAAAGATTGACGGCCGTTATGTTGTACTGCGCGTGATGGTCGATGATCCATTGAAGGCCGCGAGCCATGGTTTCTGATTCGTCCTCCCGAAGATGCACGACTGAGATTCCGCGGATGTGTATCACCGAGTTGTTGAACGCAACGCCCGACCTGCCGCCGTGGTGGAGGGAGGATGGAAAGCCGACGGAAGTTCCATGGTAGCCGGGTGGTACCGGGCTTGGGTCCTCGTTCTCATCGATGCTGTTGTATCCGGCCACAACCTTGGGTTCTCCCCATGGGAGCGACACCTGCCATTCAGGTACAGAAAGATCGCAGCCATCGTCAAGTATCGCTAGACATTGACCCTTGCCCCAACTGAGTTCGCCGGCGTATTTTCGCCAGGCTTCAGTCACCCGCATCTGGCGAAATGAAATGGGATCGTTGGGCAGTCCGGGCAGGGATTCCGATGCAACGGACGAATGCTTCCGAGGAGCGCGGCGAACATCCTGTTGATAGAACCACGATATTGGAAGCCGCCGGTACACGAGGTCGAACATGCTGCCCGTTCGAGGATGCGGGGTGTTTTCATAGTACGTCATGTGAGCGTAGCCGTTCATGAACGCCAGGCTTGGGAAAGCGTGAGTGCGTTCGGCCGGCCAACCCTCTTGCGCTTCCAGAAGCCGAAAGTTCGACCAGGTCTGGCCGTTGTCCCTGCTGATGGCCGAGGTGAGATTGGTGCGGCTGGCGTGATTGTTCCACAAAAGCAGCAGATCAGGAGATTCAGGGATTCCGCGGACGATGAACGTGGCAGGACATGGCGATGGCCCCGTCGTGCTGACCAGAGCCCAGGTATCCCCTTCGTCGTTGCTGTGAGCGATATGCATGCTCTCCGTCGAATTCAGAACAAACATGGCAACGGTGCCGTCATCCAGTTCTGCAGCCATGGGATACCCGTAAGTCACGCCGTCATCCGCCCGGATTTCACCGGAGCTCTTGCGCCAGGTTTGCCCGTTGTCATCCGTCATCCACACTCGGATACTCGTCATATCAGGAGCTGTAAGCACGGGGAGCAGGATGCGTCCACTGCTCAGTGGCACGAGCCGATCGTTCGTGGAGAAATAGGGTTGGTTGTCGCCAGTAATGCTTGTCGGCTCTGACCAGGTTTCGCATTCATCGTCTGACCATGTGATCATTGGATGAAGATTGCCGAATCGTTCGTCCCCCTGAAAGTAACCGTCCCGCTGCTGGAATTCGTGAAGGATGCGGCCGGAAGACAATTGCAGAAAAGAAGGCTCCATGACATTGGCTTTACCCTCGCATTTCCAGATCAGGAATGGCTCGGACCACGAGTTGCCTTCGTCGTGGGACCATTTCCCCATGATTCGTATGTCGCCCTCGGTGAAGTTGGCAGATTCACCGCAACTGCAGGCAAGATAGAGCCGTCCGTCCTCGAACGGAAAGATTGCCGCTTCCACCATCCTGCAGGTTTCGAGAGAGGCCGGACAGACGACCTGGTTGATTTCGCTGGACATCATTGAATTCAGAGCTCAAACAGGCTTTGTTTGACGGCAATCGCATCACTTATCATTCCGCATGATTGTACCATCTCTCCCTGCTCAGGGGAATGGCCTGGCAGTTGTGATGAGCATGCTGAATCATCCACAGCAAAACAGCCAACCTTCAGGCTGAAAACAAGAAAGGCTGATCAGAGATATCTTTCCTTTGACGTGATGCCGCCCCGTCCTACGATACCTCCTCCTACGCTCTTCCGTTCATACTCCTCCCCATGGCCGCTGACTTTCCCAACTTCTGCCGACAGTTTGCCACGATGGTCAGCGCGGGGCTGCCGATCTCGAGAGCGTTGGAAGTGCTCTCCAAAGAGGGCTACGGCAGGCTGGGGAGGGTTGCCGGGTCCATGCATGACGAGATAGCGCGGGGAAGCACACTGACCGACGCGGCGAGCCAGCATCCGAGGGTGTTCTCGAAGCTCCAGATCAACATGTTCAGGGCGGGCGAGAAAAGCGGGCACCTGGAATCGGTACTCTACAAGATGGCCGAGACCGCCGAGAAGCAGGCCAAACTGAAAAAAGAGATTGTCGGGGCGATGATCTACCCGACGCTGCTTCTCCATGCCGGAGCCATTATTCCCGCGTTCATTACCTGGATTCTTGCCGACGCCCTGAAAGACATGGACAAGGGGGCCGTTCCCGAACCATCGACAAATCCCGTGATGATGGTCGCTGCGATTCTGGGGCCCTTCTATTTTGTGCTGATCATGGTGCTGTTTCTCAGCAAATACGGTTCGCTGGTGCCGCCGATCAAGTGGCTGATGGACGCTGTCTTTTACGCCATACCATTTGTGGGCGGCACAATTCGCAAGGTCGGTATCGCCAGATTTGCCCGGACATTTGACGCCATCTATGGCGCCGGGCTCAGCGTGGTAGAGGCCGTCGGTTACGGTGCGGAGGCCACCGGCAATGCCATCATGGAACACAAACTGAAGAAAGCACAGCAAGCCCTTCTCGATGGCCGGCCGCTGGCGGAGGCGATCACCGATTGCGGGGCATTCAACCCCATGATCAACAGCATGATTGCCACCGGTGAAGAGAGCGGCAAGCTGGACGAGATGTTCGAGAAGATCTGCGAGAATGCAGAGTTCGAAGCCGAGATGGCAATCAAACGATTGTCCAAGATTATCCCGGGCTTGATATACGCATGCGTCGCAATCTGGATCGGGATGCTCGTCATCGGCATTTTTGGCAAGTACGTGAACATGTTGAATACATTGGGCGGGTAGTTCGCGGAAGCGAATACATCCCGTGGCAGCAGGCTGCCAGCCTGTGAGCCAAGTTGAATTAAAATGAGCTCACAGGCTGGCAGATTCCTTCGTAAAAAGTCAAGGCCCAATTTGCTGCGTAGCTGCGGCGTCCCGCCGCAGAAGTTCGGCGGCGAGACGCCGCTGCTACCACAAGCTGGTGGCAGCAGCCCGTGGCTACGAGTAGAAGCTCCGGACGAAGAAAGGCGAGATTGGAAGGAATCTGCAAGCCCTCTTCCGCTAGGCGCGAGACCTTTTTACACATCCCACTCGCCTATTGACTTGCGCGCGTGGCGGCGCTACATTTCCCCGCCTGCCTGCCCTGCCGGCCCGCCTCTTCACTTCCCAAACCATCCTCAGACTCCCCGTTCTGCAAGAAACTAATGTCCGAAAAATCTGAGAACCGTCATAGAGAGGTTAAGTTTCGTTCCACCCAGACTCAGAAGAAAGTCATCACGGTCGAGAACGACAAGGGAATTGAGAACCTTCCCCTCGATGAGAAGCTGAAGCTGCTCAAAGAAATCGAGGAGATGGGGGATTGGCGCGGGCTTTACGAAGACATGTATTCCACATGGATCGAAGACAAGAACGACGAGGTTCGCCGCCTCTCTGCCGCAGCATTCTGGGATTTTCCTGACGAGGAATTCATTGACACGCTCATGAAGCGTGCCCTTGAAGATCCTGACGATACGGTCTGTGCGGAGTGCGTCTCGTCCCTGGGGCGATTCATCTATGAAGGCTTCGTTTCCGAAGACATCCTCGAAGAAGATTTCAAGGACGTAAAAGAATTTCTCTACGCAGTTGCCACAGAGCCAACCCAGCCGGACATCATTCGTTGCCGCGCTGTGGAGTCGCTCAGTTTTGACAATTCGGACAGCAGGATTATTGCACTCATCGAACAGGCGTATAAAGAGAAGGATCTCCAGTGGAAGAGCACGGCCATTTTCTCCATGGGCCGTTCTCATAGCTCCAAATGGACGAAGACGATCCTGAAGGAGATGAAATCCAAGACACGCCGCCTCCGCATTCAGGCTGTCATAGCGGCCCGCGAAGGCTATGTGAAAGAAGCCACACCTCTGCTGATTCAATACACCCAGGACACCGACAAAGAGATCCGTCTCATTGCCATCTCTGCATTGCCGTTCGCCCGCGGCGAAGGCGCCATCGAAGCGCTCGAAGCCGCTGCTGCGGATGATGACCTCGCGGTAGTCGAAACTGCCGAAAAGGCGATCGATGATTATTTCGGGCTGGAGGACGAGGAATTCTCGGATACGGACAGAGTGGACGTCCGGCTGGGCAAAGTATCGGATATCGAGATCCTGGATTCCGCAAAAATTCAGGAACGCATCGCCAACGCCGCCAGCAAAATAGCAGAAAAGAAGGAGGCGAAGAAGAAAAAGAGCGAGGACGATGAAGATGAAGATGAAGATGACGAGGATGGGGACGACGATGCCATCCTGCCGGATATCGGGGATGACGACGACGATGATGACGATGACCAACCCATCGAATCACTTGACGAAGGGGAAAAGCCGGATGACGCCATCTGAGTGGCCGGGGGGGCAGGCCGGCTGCGTTCGATTTTCGATCAGGGCGGGCACTCAGACTTAAAGACCCATGCCAGCGATCTGTTGGCAGGTGAATCGTGTTCATCGTCTATTTCCTCGTCTTGCTCGTCGGTCTCTCATCGAGAATCCAAATC
>Ga0187827_10003327_pt1 | contig 20824 bp, 15 predicted proteins | sample ETNtaG_39_FD_167969 | JGI IMG/M metagenome (GOLD analysis project Ga0187827, IMG submission 167969) | Marine microbial and viral communities from oxygen minimum zone, Eastern Pacific Ocean - ETNP2014_SV_150_PacBio MetaG (Illumina Assembly) | ecosystem: Environmental > Aquatic > Marine > Hypoxic... | reverse complement strand
GCCGCCGTGCCCCCCCCCGTCAGAGGAACGGACTCCAGCACAAAACCGGCAACCGGACTCAGAAGTCCAGCTGCGAGCGCCGCCAGCAACAGGCGCCGTCCCCATTCTTTGGCGCGCGGCGCTGCCCAGACCATGGCAACGGCGGCGACGCCCACACCAAACCAACCGCCCCGACTGCCCCCCAGCACGAGCATCACGGCACAGATCGCCGCCACGAACCCGGCCAAGACCCTGAACCGGGTCGACCACCGAGGCACAGACCAGCCGCCGTACACCGACAGTGCCAGTGCCAGAGGCAGAACGATTTCGATGTAGTGGGCGACGAAATTCGTGTTGCCCAACGATGACAGTGGAACTCCCCGGAATACGGTGGGTAAGGACATCAAGTCGTAGCCCACCACCTGCAGCAGACCGATGGCACTGACCACGCCGGCAAGGCCGAGCAGGCACAGCACGAGCCGCCGTGACCGGGTCGGATCTCGAGCCAGATCGGCGCTGACGACGAACAGTGCCAACCACTGGGCCCAGGCCAGCCAGGTCTCCAGGGCGAGCATGAGATTGCGTGCGCCGCTGGCGGCCACCGCAGAGATCGTGAGCAACAGGATGAATGGCAGGTGCAGGGCAGATCGTGGCCACACCATGTGGCCCTCGAGGAGACGGGCCAGACCCCAGGCAAACACCGCAACGCCGGTGACCATGTGGAACAAGGCGGTCTTGCCGAGGAAGTTGTCTGCCAGCCTCGGCGTGTAGAGCAGCGTTACGGAGACGACCATGGCCATGATGGTGATCTCCGAAGCCCGCAGCAGGATCATCGCCCACCGCTGACGATCCGCCGTCATGCGTCCTCCCCTGCCCGGCCGCTGGCCAGGCCCATGAAGGCGAGCCCGAGGGATCCGGCAGCCACGTTCAGCGCCACATCCTTCAGTTCGAAAAAACGCTGGGGCAACACCCATTGTATCGTCTCATCACCAAAGCCGATGGCAGCCGTCAGGCTGAGAGCCCAGGCGTAGGCTGCCCGGGGTCTCATATCGAGAAGCAGCGCCCGGCAGAGCAGATAGGCCATGAACCCGTACTCCAGCAGATGCAGGCGCTCGGCGGGAAACCGGCCGAAAACCGATAGCAGCCAGGCGTACAGTCCAAGTACGACGGCCAGCGCCGCCAGCCTCCAGTGCACGCCTTCGAGCCGCGCCCGGCGCCAGGATCGGGCACCCAGGGCCAGCGCCAGGCCACCGACGAGGATCGTCCCCAGGTGGGAGATGCCGGCGGCGCCTGCGTGTTCTCTGAGTCGCTGCCACACATCGGGAAAGACCGGCACGGTGGCGTAAACGAAGATGACATATGCCACGGCGGGTCCCCAGGCCCGGATCCTGGCCTCACCGAAACGCTGCAGACGCGGCCAGAGAAGGGCCCCGGCGATGGCCAGCAACAAGGCCCACGCCGTGGCATCGGCCACGGGGATCCCCCCCAGCCATAGGCCGAGGTCGAGCAGGCCGAGGGCCAGGCCGCAGGCCAGATTGACGAGTTCGTCTGCTGTCCGGCTCGTAGCCCCGGCGAGAAGGAACAAGCTCCCGGAGAACGACCATCCACCAGCGTCGGAGGGTGCCAGGTCGAAGGTCACCCAGTCGCTCGCCGCTGACGGTTGTCCTTTCGGGTAGACGCGGAAGCGCCACGGATTGTACAGGACGAGGGAATTCCAGAAGTCAGCATGGAAGGGACCGTAGGAAGGCGTGTTCGACGACACGTCGAGCATGCCATCCAGGTGATAGGCCCCGCGACCGATCTCATACTCGATCGTGTATGGCTCACGTGGACCCCCACTCCACTCCAGTTGAATCGTCTGCCCGGCTCCGATGTACTCGAAGGTATCGCCTGAGGCGGGAAAGAAGATGTCAGTCCGCGCCTCGCCGACCGATGACGACGTCTCAGCTGCCGGGGCAGGTACCGCAACCGGGCCCTGGACCCGGGGATTGGCCAGCCTCCAGGCGGTCAGCAGTGTCAGCAGGCTGTCAGCAACCTGAGGATGATCCCGGGAGACCTCGTCGTCCTCCCGCGGATCAGCGGCCACGTCATACAGTTCGACCGCGCCTTCGGGTGTGCTCCAGATCAGCTTCCACTTGCCGGTGCGAATGGCGAGCGTGCGGGAGGCGTACTGTTCCATATCCGCGCCGTAGCCTCCGTGGGAGGTCTCCAGATACACCGGTCGAGATGGCAGGGAGCCGCCGGAAAAAAGCGGCCGCAGGGAGCGGCCCTGTACGCCGGCGGGAATCGGGGCCCCCACCATCTCCAGGAGCGTCGGCATGACGTCGATGGCCTGCACGATCTGCTCGTCGATGACGAGGCCGGGCGGCAACAGCCTGGGTGCCCAGAAGATCAGGGGGATGCGGATCACCTCTTCAACGAGGCTGCCCTCTTTGTGCGTTGACACGTGACCGATGACGCCGTGCTCGAGCAGTTCTTCCCCGTGGTCGGCGGAAACGACGACGATCGTATTGTGGTGCAGTCCCTGCTCCCGCAGCACGCGCCCGAGGCGGCGGAACAGACGGTCGTCCATGCGTCGGACCTCGCCGTCGTAGAAGGCATCGATCCAGCGCTTGTCCCACGGCGCGAAGTCGAGTGTGCCTCGGGGCAACAGTACCTGCGTCTGTACGAGGTTCACCTTCTCGTTGGCCAGGAAACGCCGCACCCAGGACATCGGATTCCACCGGTGACCGAAGGCGTTGCCGGCGAACAGGGCTTCGTACTCCTTCCCGGGGGCATAGGGCTGGTGCAGATCACGGTAGTGGTAGTAGAGGAAGAAGGGCTGGTCGCTGCTGCCGGCCTCTTCCTCGAGCCAGCGGAACAGCAGCTCGTCGCCGTCATCCACGTAGCGGTTTCGACCCGGCCACGGCTCCAGTCCAAAGTGCTGAAAGTTGGGAATGTCGGTGAGGAAGAAGGTGTCCGGCGCCCGGTACCCGACGCCGCGCAGAGCTTCGGCCAGCGTCGTCACGGACGGGTCCATGCTGCGCCCCCTGATGTCGACGCCGTGGGCGGGAGCATAAAGCGAGGTGTGGATTGACACGAGGCCAGGGGCCGTCCATCCGGATGTGGTGAAGGCCTGCTTGAAGAAGACCCCTGAGGCGCTCAAGCTGTCCAGGTGTGGGCTCGTGGCGTGAGGATAGCCATCGTAGCCGATGTGATCTGGCCGAAAGGTGTCGACCGTGATCAGCAGAATATTCGGGCGTTGCCTGTCGGCAGCACCAGCTTCCTTCGGCCCCATGAACAGAGCCGTGAGACACGTGGCCAGGAGACCGAGGCACAGGCGCTGAGCGTGGCTGCTAGGCACGCGCTCGGCTCTCCTTCCACCACAGGCCGTATCCGAGAAGCACCATGGCGGTGGCGGCACAACATCCCGACAGGATCCGATCGTCGTCGAGGGCGAAGACGGCGGCGGCGCTGAACAACCCGGTCACCACGAGGGCGACGGCATCGACCTGCAGATGACTCCAGCCGGCCTGCACAAGCCGTTGATAGAGGTGCTGATCGTGAGCCCGCATGACGTTCTCACCCTGTAGCCAGCGACGGGCCATCGTGTACGTCGTGTCCACCAGGTAGGCGGACAGCGGCAATGCGGACAGCCAGAGCGGGATGCCTTCGCCGGAGACGGCCAGCGTGATCGTGCCCAGCAGGAATCCCAGACTCAGGGAGCCGACGTCTCCCATGAAGAGGCGCGCCGGTGGCGCGTTGAACAGAGCGAACCCGAGACAGGCGGCGATGAGGATGATCGGTGTCGTCTGCAGGGAACTGTCCGTGGATGCCAGCAACAGCGCCATCGCCAGACCCATAGCCGCCGTCTGCGTCACGGTGAAGCCATCGATGCCGTCCATGAAGTTGAAGACGTTCATCAGCCACATCAGCCAGCCCACGGTGATCGCCGCCACCAGGGGGCCCGGCGCCAGCACCCAGTCGCCGGTCAACTGGACGGGTGTCGCTGGAGCCAGCAGGACCCAGCCTGCTGCCGCGACAAGCTGCAGCAGGAGCTTGCGCCCGACGGACAGCGGCCGGCCCAGGTCATCGACAGCCGCCACGAGGAGAATGGCGAGAGCCACCAGCAGCGCCTGTCGCCAGGCTACCGGTACGGGGGCCAACAACAGTCCCGCCGCCATGCCGGCGCTGATGCCGATACCACCTGCGGTGGGTGTTGGCCTCGAATGGGCGCTGCGTTCATTCGGCACGTCGACGACACGCCAGCGTCGGGACACCTGCAGCACTGCCGTGGTGACGATGACGGTGACCCCCAAGGTGAGGGCCGCCGCCTGAACTTCAGCCACCGTCACGGGTGTCCCTCCTCCGTCGCCAGGATTCGCTGCAGGGCGTCGCCGAATGACAGCGGCGAGAATCCCAGGTCTCTGCGTGCGGGTTCGATATCAAAGGCCTTGTCTTCCAGCATGCGTCGTACCTGTTCCGCCCGAACCGGCAACGTCAGACCCAACGCTTCGATGAGTCCCAGTACGGACGCGGCGGCCGCAGCCGGCACAGGGACCGTACGCGGCCGCTCGCCGACGAGATGGCCGATGGTCGAGACCAGTTCGTCCCACGTCAGTGGTCGAGCACCGGCGATGGCGTAGGTCTGACCCCGTGCCCGGGAATTCGTGGGACAGGCGAGGACCGCATCCAGCACGTCCTCGACGTACACGGGCTGGTGCAGTCGGGCCCGCCCCACGGCGGGAATCAGGGCGCGACGTCGGACACGGTCCACGAGGCGACTGATGTTGCGATCGTCGCCATCCCCGAAGATCATCGATGGTCGCAGAATCGTCCACGATGCTGACGTGGCTGGACCAGGGGTGATGGCCGCCGACTCCCCCTGCAGCACCTGATCGACGGTGGCCGAAGGCACCCGTGACAGGGCCCGCAGGGAACTGACGATGACGACATGCTCGACATCGGTGGTCAGGCTTCGCAGCAGATTGGCAGTGAAGCGAACGTGGGCAAGGTGGTAGACGTAACGCACCCCGCCGAGGGCAGACACCAGAGAATCCGGTTCTTCGAGATCGCCCTGGATGATCTCGACGTGCTCCGGCATCCCCGCCAGATCGCTCGTCGAACGGGCCAGCACACGGACATGGGCCCCGCAGCCGCGGAGGCGGTGCAGCAGACGCCTGCCCGTGTACCCGGTGCCGCCGGTGACGAGAACGGTCTGTGTCTCTGCCACTTCCCTACAGCCCGTGGAGCCACGGCCGTACGGCGCGACTGCCGAGTCGAGATCGAGCCTGCAACAGCCGTCGTCGCCGCCAGGTACCCGGCAGGAGACGGAGAACGTCCGCGATACCGCCAAGAAGATGAGGGACGCGCAGGGGCTGGCGGAGACACAGATACGGCCAGAGCGCCAGATCGGTCAACATCAAGGCGGCGCCCATCTCCACGAGGAGTCCGGGCGGCGCGTTCTTCAACAAGGTCAGGTAGCGGTTCTTCAGGACATGGCGCTGGAAGACGGCGGGTTTCTCCAGGAAACGGAGGGCACCGCCGAGGGAACCGGAGCCCACATGATGGGCTCTCGCGTCGGGAGTATAGCGGACCGTCCACCCCAGCGACCGCAGACGCCACGCCAGGTCGATGTCCTCGCCATAGCTGAAATAGCGGTCATCGTAGATCTCGCCCGTCACATCGGCGGCCTCGTCGAGGGCCGCACGTCGGAAGAGCACGGCGGCACCGCTGGCACCGAATACTTCGCGTGCCGGACCGTCGGCCGTTTCGGGTCGCATGCGCAGCTGCCGACGCAGGCGAAACCCGCCGCCGATGGTGCGGCCCGTGGCTTCCTCGTAGAAGCTGCCGGTCACGGCTGCCGCCTCCCCATGGTCGTCGAGGACTCTGACCGCGGCCCGGACGAATCCGGGATCCAGATAGACGTCGGTATTGAGAGCCAGGACATAGGGCGTATCGGTGGCGGCGATGGCCCGGTTGTAACCGGCACAGTAGCCTTCGTTGCGGTCCGACCGAAACAGACGCACAGCGTCTCCCCGCGCCGCCAGCCAGGCGTCGGAGCCATCGGTGGAGCCATTGTCGACAACGACGATTTCGTCCAGGCCCGTCGTCTGTGCCTCGAGGGCGGCGAAGCATTTGGGCAGGTAGGGTGCGCCGTTCCAGTTCGCCAGAGCGGCGGCGACGGCGATGGTCACCGGGCGTTGACTCAACCGTCCGTGACGGCGGCGACGCTCTCGAGCTTGCGCGACGTCACCCAGGCGGCGATATCGGCCTGCAGGCGACGGTATTCATCGAAGACGACGGGTTTCTTGCTGCGCTCCAGCCGCGACAGACACTTCAGGTAGTGGTGTTTGGCCACGAGGAATTCGTCATCGGCCTCCGCCACCCGGTCCGCCTCCGCCAGGGCTTTCGCCTTCTTCCAGGCAACCCGGGCCATCTGCCACAGATTGTAACGCTGGATGCGATTGGCTTCCCGCATCACGCGCAGAGCCTCACCTGAGTGGCTGCGCTGATAGACCATGGCCAGGGCCTTGAAACCGAGATCGGCGTAGTCCTGCATGCGACCGCGGAAAGCTTTCTCCGCAAGGGCTGCGTCGATGTAGATCTTCCCCAGAGAAAGCAGTTGCTCGTTGACGGCATTGCTCCAGCGGGTGATCTGGATCGTCATCGGCTTCGAACTGTTCGTCGTGCCCTGGTAGCGCTCACGGGCGCTCGCCATCGTTTCCATCATGCGCGTATGACGATCGACGACGGTGGCCTCGTGCAGGCGGATCTGCTGAGTGACGTACTGGCGCGGATCACCACCCTCTTCCGCAGCCAGTTCGCTGAGCACCGCGTACAGTCTGAGAAACTCCTTGAAGTAGGTGGTCCTTACCTCGTCGTCGAGGCTGCCCGCCTCGGGGGGCACGACGATGTCTTCTGCCTTTCTTCGCTGTTCCTTGGCCAGCTGGTCACGGATCTCCTTGCGGCTGGCCTCCCATGACTTGGCGATCGCCATGTCGAGCAACCCACGGGCCGGCCCCAGGAGCTTCTTCTCCTCGGGATCGATGTCATAGATGAACTCGCGCGCTTCGAACACGTAGTAGAGGGGGTTGCGCGACATGACCGTCCCTGACTTCTGACGGGAGCGGTAACCGATACCGTAGGACTGGCCGCTGGCGATGACCTCCTGCCAGAACACGTCCAGCGAATCCGGATTGTTGATATGCTTGCACATCTCGGCCAGCCACGTCTCGTCGATGCTGGCCGGCGTCGCCTCGATCTGGGCGAGGAGAATCTTGATAATATCCTCCTCGTCCTGGGCTTTGACCTGTTCAGGGGACAACTCATCCTTCGCCGGCGTTGGCGGCGTGTCCATGACGAGACGGGGAGGAGGGGCCGGCGTGGCCGCCGGCGATGGCGGCGTCAACAGACTCATCGCCGCTCCGGCCACAGCCGCGGCGATCAACAGGCCGCCCAGGTAGAGAGGGAGTGATTTCACCGCGTACCCCGAATCCTCGAATTCAAATCCGTAAACCGTCGTATCTTTATGTTTACTTCGAAGTTACCACATTCCATTCCAGGTCGCCACAGCTCCGGAGTGCCCTTGATTCCCCTGTCTGCCAATGCCCACATCCACATCATCGCCGCCTGCGGCACGGCGATGGGGGCCCTTGCCGGTATGCTGCGGCACCGGGGATTCCGGGTGACGGGCTCTGACTCGCATGTGTATCCGCCCATGAGCGACTTCCTCCGGAATGAGGGCATCGACCTGTTTTCCGGCTTCGATGCGAACCATCTCCTGCCGGCGCCGGATCTTGTCGTCATCGGCAATGCCGTGTCTCGCGGCAACGTCGAGCTCGAGGCCACCCTGGACGCGGCACTTCCCTACGCCCATCTGCCCGAGCTCCTGCGCGACCTCTTCCTGCCGGGTCGGCTCCCCCTGGTGGTCAGCGGCACACACGGCAAGACGACTACGACAGCCCTCACCACCCACCTGCTGCGCACGGCCGGGGCCGATCCGTCGTGGCTTGTGGCCGGCCTGCCGCGCGACCTTCCTCGCCCCTATCATGTGGCCGACGGCGACTGGTTCGTCCTGGAAGGTGACGAATATGACAGCGCCTACTTCGCCAAAATCCCCAAGTTCCTGTTCTACCGCCCCCATCTTCTCGTCGTCAACAACATCGAATTCGACCACGCCGACATCTATCGCGACCTGGATGACATCCTTCGAGTGTTCGGCCAACTCGTCAACCAGGTTCCTCGAACCGGACTCATACTGGCCGGCGGAGACGACGCCAATGTCGCCGCCGTCGTCGACCAGGCCCCGGCGCCGGTGCAGACTTTCGGTCTTGGCCCGGACAATGACTGGCGCGCCGTCGACGTTCGGCAGGAGCACGGCTCGCAATCCTTCGAACTGATCGGCCCGCAGGGAGAGGCCGGCCGGCTGTGCCTGCAGTTGACGGGACAGCACAACCTCAGAAATGCTCTCGCGTCTGTGGCGGCGGCAGCCTTTGCCGGGTACGACCCGACGACGCTCGGACCCGCCCTCGGGAGTTTTATCGGCGTCCGACGCCGACAGGAACACCTCGGTTCACCGGCGGGTGTCACCTTGATCGACGATTTCGCCCATCACCCCACGGCCGTCTCTCAAACCCTGGCCGGATTGCGGGCCGCCTACCCCGACAGCCGCCTCTGGGCAGTCTTCGAACCGGCGAGCTCGACCAATGCTCGTGCCACTTTCGAGACGGAATACGTCGACGCCTTCCGTCATGCCGACGCCGCCATCATCGCCTCCGTTGTGCGGCCGGAACGCAGTCGGGATGACGAGCCGTTTTCACCAGAGCGCCTCATCCGTCGACTGCAGGACCATGGCACCGAAGCGTGGTTTCTGGCCGACGCCGAATCCATCTCAGAGTATCTCGGGGCGCAGACGGAGACCGGCGATATCGTGGTCTTCATGAGCAATGGAGGTTTCGGTGGTGTGCAGGCAAGAACGCTGGCGGTACTCGAAGGACGAACCCGTGTCTGAACCGGGCCCGCCACCGACGCTGCGCCCGGCGGCGTTGCGCCCCGGGAATCGACTCGCCCTCATCGCCCCTTCCCGTCCGTCTGAGCCCTCGCGACTGAGCGTGGCCACGGCCTGGTTGCAGAATCGCGGCTACCAGGTCCAGCCGGGATCCCGGATTCACGATCGCTACCACTATCTGGCGGGTAGGGACGCCGACCGCGCCCGGGACGTGATGGATGCTTTCCTCGACGACGATGTGGACGGCATCCTCTGCGTCCGTGGCGGCTTTGGCACCGGCCGGTTGGTGGACCTGCTGGATTACGACGCCATCGCCGCTCACCCCAAGCCCCTCATCGGCTTCAGCGACAGCACGGGTCTGCAGCTGGCCATCCACCGACAGACCGGCCTGGTCGCTTTCACCGGCGCCCTGGCCGACACCGACCTGGGTCGCCGTTGTGTCGATCCCCTGCTGGCCGACAGTCTCTGGCGCCTTCTGGAGAGGACCGAGCCTTTCGGTGCACTGCCAGGCGAAGAGGCACAGCTCACAGCGATTCAACCAGGCCAGGCGGAGGGCCCCCTCCTGGCGGCCAACCTGGCATTGCTCTGCAGCTTGCTGGGCACGCCCTACGCCCCCTGCTTCGACGGTGCCGTGCTCCTCATCGAGGATGTTGCCGAAGCCCCCTATCGCATCGACCGCATGCTGACTCAACTGCGTCTGTCGGGGGTGTTCGAAGAAGTCTCCGCCCTGGTTCTGGGCGTTTTCCGGGATTGCTTCACAGCTGCCGACATGGAAGACTCCCCGACGCTGGTGGAGATCGTCAAGGACGCGGTCGGCCACCGCCAACTGCCCGTTGTCGGCGGCGTCGCCTACGGACACATACGACGCCGCACCGTTCTCCCGATCGGGGTTCGCACCCATGTCGACGGTGATGCCGGTCTGGTGCGAATCATCGAGTCAGCAGTATGCTGAGCGCGGCACCGGATCGCGGTCGAGTGCAGGAATCTTCTCCGGGTGCCGACAATGAAACTATGAACCGGCGACTCACTCTCAGTCTTCTCCTGGGCATGGTTCTTGTGACCGCTGCTTGGGCGCAGGATACCGGCGTTCGCCGTCTGGGCGACGAATTGCTCACAGCGAAGGATGTGTCCGTGCGACGCAAGGCGGCCCAGGGGCTCGGCCGCGCCAGTACGAATCAGAGCGTCCGCATCCTCAACCAGGCCATGCCCACGGAGTCGAGTATCCAGGTCAGACTGGAGATTGTCCGTGCCCTGCGCACGATCTCTTTTCAACGGTATCCTGGATATCGGAACGCCCTGGTGGCACTGGGAAGTGCCGCCGACGACGACAACGAACAGAACGAGTTGGTACGCCTGCGGGCCACCGAAGCCTTGTGGGAGGCGGGAAAAAAAGACCTGCTGGACCCGGTCCCCCTGCTGGAGCGGCAACTGACCGACCGCAGTGAGAGACTACGGCTGTCGGCGGTTCTGATGCTGCGCAAGAACGGTTCACCGGAGGCTGCGGAGGCTCTTGGCAGGGCCCTCCTCGACAAGAGCCTGACGGAGACGGTCAGGCTGGCATCGATCGATGCCCTGGGTGCGGTGTCCCTGTCGGCTCCTGGCGCTTCTGGACGCCCCGTCATCGAAGCCAACATCGCTGTCGCCAGCCATCTGGGGATTCCCCCCCTGCCGTCCCTGCGCGCCCTGGAGCTTCGCCACGAACGCCAGATCGCCTACCTGGCCGCCCTGGTCCGTGACCCGGACAGTTCGGACACTCTGGTGCTCAAAGCGGTCAAGTCGATGGGCCGGGTGAAGGACCATGCGTCGATCCCCAGTCTGCGGCAGCTGATCGAGACGCATCCCAGCCTGGCGGTGCGCAAGCAGGCCACCAGCGTTCTCAGTCACGTGCTGGCCCGGCAGTACGAGTAACGGCAGCTCTCTTCAGGAACTGGTCGCCTGGGTCTCACCGAGAACGGCGGCGACGGTCTCCGCAAAACTGTCCACCTTGATGGGCTTCTTCAGGACGGCGTGAACGGCGTCGGGAGGGGTCTTGCGGATGTCGTCGTCAACCCAGCCCGAAAGTACGATGACGGGCACATCGTTGCCCTGGTCACGCAGCGTGAAGAGCAGCTGCTCGCCATCCACGGGTCCCGGCATGCGCAGATCGAGGATGATCAGGTCGATATCGTGCTGCTGCAGCTGGTCCATCGCCTGCCAGGCATCAACTGCCGGCAGGGCCACGTACCCTCGACCGTTGAGGATCTTCACCACCAGCGTCCGGACATAGGCGTCGTCATCGACGACGAGAATCTTCTTCGGAATCATGCCCGGAAGGTACAGGCGGCGACTCGCCCGTCAAGGAATATGCGCCCCACGCATGACTCCTCTGGCACCCGTCAGCGGGTGCTCTGCCTCCCACATCGATTCCATTTCCGTTCCTCCTGTGAAACCTTAACTCATTGTATTCTGTTCACTTACGATATTATTCCAGAGTCGGCACGGTCCTTGCAGCCCGGTGTGAGCCAGGCGGTCCCCCCGCCTGCCCTTCCCATCATTTCACCCTATCCGGGAGAATACCTGATGTCGATTCGAATCTCTACCCTCGGCGGTCTGCTCTGCGTTGCAGCGGCCCTCTCGACCACGCTGTCGCCTGCACGAGGCCAGACCGAACCGGGTGCCGTCGTCTTCAGTGAACTCATGTGGTCAGGCAGTGACGCCTCGAGTGCCGATGAGTGGATCGAACTCTACAACCGCGGCGCCGAGCCTGTGGATCTGTCAGGCTGGACGATCACCCGCGGTGAAGACGAGGACGAGGCGGTCATGGTCCTCATCCCCGTGGCCGTCATCATGCCAGGCGAGGTGTTCCTCATCGCCAACTACAAGGCGGACGACGACCGTTCGCGGCTTGCCTGGGCGCCCGATCTGGTGGATGCCGCCGTGTCCCTGCCCGACTCCAGGCTGCGGCTGCGGCTCTACGATGCCGACCCCTCGGTGGGTCGGGTCGTCGACGAGGCGGATGACGGCAGGGGCGCTCCCTTCGCCGGCCTCGGTGGCGACAGCAAAGCGTCGATGGTCCGCGTCTCACTCGACAGGACCGGCAGCCTGCCGGAATCGTGGTCCACAGCAGAAGAAGCCGCCGGCTGGGACTCCGGCGCCGTGGAACTTGGCACGCCGGGCTCGATACCGGGACAGTTGCAGCCTGACGCGACCAGTGCCACGCAGGTGACGGCCGCCTCCTGGGGGCGCCTGAAGGCGGGTCGTCGCTGATCCAGAGTCGGTGGCTGGCGCCTGGCTTCGTATCTTGGCGTTGAGCATCACCTGCCAACCCACTACCCCGACCTCGGTGAACATTGGTGAACCGGGGTCGGGCAGACTCTCTCCGAGGAAACCGACCTGCGCCGATCCCGATACTGGCTCCTTCTCTTTCTGCCGGGCTGCACCGACTCTGTTCCCGAGGACCCAAAGCCGCTGCCTGACTTCCACGACGTAGCTGCCGCCGTGGGCATCGACTTCATCCACGCACATGGGGCCCGGGGGGACTACCACTATCCGGAAACCTTCGGTTCCGGCGCCGCGTGGCTCGACTACGATGCCGACGGCTGGCTCGATCTCTATTTGGTGAACGGGGGCGACCTCGCGACCGCTCCGTCCGCGGCAGGCGGCAATCAGCTTTGGCGCAACACGGGCTCGAAGGAGCCGACGGTCGACTTCGTCGATGTGTCGAGGCGCACGGGGGCCAATGACGGCGGGTACGGGATGGGGGTTGCCGTCGCTGACGTCGAGGCAGACGGCGACATCGACATCTTCGTCACCAATGTCGGCGCCAATGCGCTGCTGCTGCAGTCGGGGGGGCATTTCACTGACCAGGCTGTAGCCGCCGGCGCGGGAGACACGCGCTGGGGCACGGCCACCGCCTTCTTCGACGCCGACAACGACGGCGATCTTGATCTGGCCGTCATCAACTATGTCCCCTTTTGTCTCGATGACGACATCGGCTGTCGACGCGGGTCGATCCTCACATACTGTGATCCGGAGCGTTACGATCCGACGGGTGACCTGCTCTACCGCAACGACAGTGATGCCGGCGGTCCTCAGCTGACGGATGTGACTTCTGAAGCCGGATTTACCGGCGTGGGACGCGGCCTGGGTATCGCTCTGCACGATGTCGATCTCGATGGCGACACAGATCTGTACGTGGCCAACGATGGCACTGCCAATCTTCTCTACCGCAACGATACTGCGGGAGCAAGGCTGCGTTTCCTGGAGACAGGGCTGCAGGCCGGCGTTCACTTCAACAGAGATGGCCGTGCTGAGGCCGGCATGGGTACTGACTTCGGCGACATCGACGGCGATGGTTGGGCCGACCTGATCGTGGCGAACTTCTCCCGCGAATCCAACACGCTCTACCGGCACTCAGGCTCAGGGTTGAGCTTCGTGGACGATACGGTTCGCCTGCAACTGGCGCAGGCCAGCTTCCTTCCCCTCGGATTTGGTGCGGCCCTGTTCGATGCCGACGCTGATGGCGATCTGGACCTGGCCGTGGCCAATGGCCACGTCCTTGACCGGGCTGCCGACATTGACAAGGGTGCCTCCTACGAGCAGCCCGACCAGCTGTTCCTCAATGACGCCACGGGATTCGTAGAGGTATCGTCAAGGCTTGGCGAGGCGTGGTCGGACGAGCGCGTGTCCCGTACCGTCGTCCCGGGTGACTACGACAACGACGGCGACGAAGATCTGCTCATCACATCATCGGGGGCTGCCCCTCGCCTGTTGCGCAACGACCTTGCGGGTGGCAGATGGTTAACCCTGCGTCTGCGGTCAAAGGCCCCGGGAAACCGGTATGGCCTGGGCGCCCGTATCGCAATCGATGTCGGCCCCCGCGTCCTCCACCGGCAGTTGCATGGTGGCGGCAGTTACCTGGCAGCCCGGCCGCCCCGGGTCCACGTCGGTCTCGGGAAGACGGATTCAGCGCAGGTCACCGTGTATTGGCCGGGGGGTGGCACCGACAGCTGGACCCTGACGGTCGGCGACCATGAACTGAGACAGGGAACGGCAACGCCCTGAGTGGCACGTCCGGCCGACCGTACAGAAACAAGACGACCCCGCTTCCAGAGCGGAGGCGGGGTCGTCACGGTGTTCTATAAAGCGTTCTCGTCTACTGGCTGTACTGACCGACGTTGGCGATTCCACCGGGTTGAGTCAGGGCAAAAACGATGAGGTTCACGCCGAACTGCAGGCCACGTTCACGGGCATCGGCCTGCGGGTCACCCCAGTACCAGCTGATGTTGAGATCGGAGAACACGACGGCGACCCGGCCGCGAATCTCCAGCATCTCGAGATCGAAGACGTTGCCTCCAGGCGCCCCACCCTTCGGCGGACCATCGGCAAACTCGTAGAAGCTGTAGTACAACGGATGGTCCTTCCCGACCCGTTGCCAACGTGACCCGTCGGTGCCCAGCACCTGTGGATCGCGCATGAGATCCTTGAACTGACGATCGAAGATCGTGCCCTCGACGCCGGCGTTCCTGCCGACCAGACTCCCCTCTTCGTCTGCCTTCCGGATCTCTTCGGCATAGAGGAATCCACCCTCCTTGATATACTCCCCGAGGTTCTGCTTCTCCGTATCGGAGAACTGGAAGATCGCGGAGTTGCCTGTCATGTAGACGAAGGGTTGTTTGAATATGCTGGCATCGCTCAGCCGCAGGGTCGTGCCCTCGATCCGGGCATTGATCTGCGTGTGGTCGCGCATGTACCGCATCAGTTCTTCGACTGCGGTGGGAAAGCGGTCGACGTTCTTGTCGGCCAGATCGTAGTCGATGACACTCATGTTGAAGAACCCCCGGATGGCCCGCTTGTTATCCGGGTCCTGGATGATGATCGCCTGATAACGGCCAAAATCCAGATCCTGCACGTTGAGCAACTCCTGCTTGAGGCTGAGGGCCTCCTGCACGGGAGCCGCCGTCTCCGTCAACTCGATCATCTCGACTTCATCGAAGGACAACTGCTCCGCCTTGGCACCGGAATACGTCCCCAGCACCTGACCACCGGGCAGTACAGCCCCTAGCAGATCTGACCCGACAGCGCTGACATCAACGATGGCGTTGATATCAGAGGGCAGATCGGGCGGCGCCAGGGAGGCCAGCATCTCCATCTGTACCTCGGAGATCTCCGGCTTCTTGGCGAGGTCGAAGTTCTTCTCGAGAATCGGTGGTGGCGCCTGATAGCGAATCAGCTTCTGCTCTTCCTCAGTGACCCCAAGCTGCTGGTAGTAGGCCACCCCCCAGGCGACGGCTTCTAACACCAAAGCCAGAGCGATTGCCGCAAAGAGCTGCGTGCGGCGCCCCTTGGTCGACTTCCACAGTACGACAAACAGCGCGCACGCAAGGACGATGTTGAGCAGTAGCGCCGCCTTGACCGAGAAGAACCCGACGATGACGACGTGGAGAAAAACCGCGGCCCCGAAAGAGCCGTATAGGACTTTTTTTTGTTCTTCCACGGTCTGTTTACCCTGTCCCGGTGAGTCGCAGTGCGGTGGGTGACCTATTTACCGGTGCGGCTCGGTGGCGATGATCTGATCGACAACCCCGACCTGACGGGCGATGTCCATGATCTGAACGATCTGTCCGTGTGTGGCGCGCTCGTCGCCCTGGATGATGATCATCGTCGTGTTGTCCAGCAGCTGCCGCTTCTCCTGCAGCTTGTCCTTCAGGTTGGCGAAGGTGACGGACTGGTGGTTCAACTTCATGTTTCCGTCCTGGTCCACCACGATGAAAAGGTTCTCCTTCTCGGGGGCCTGTGCTTCCTCGGCCTCGGGCAACTTGATGTCGAGACCAGGTGTCACGGCAAACACGGCCGTCACCATGAAGAAGATGAGCAACTGGAACACGACGTCGATCATCGGCGTCAGATCCGGCTTCTCTTCTACTCTTCTTTCCTTCTTGCCAGCCATCTGTCAGAATCTCCTTTGGATGTTTGGGAATCCGATCAGGCAGCCTTGGTGCTCGACCAGCGACGCAGAAGCGCGTCGACGAAGCCGTGACCATACGGCTCAAACTGTGTGTTTCTGGCCTCGGCCCGCTGAATGAAGTACGTGTAAATGGCCAGAGCCGGAACGGCGATCACGAGGCCGGTCACCGTCGTAATCAGAGCTTCCGAGATACCGGCAGCAACGATCGTCGGCTCTCCGAGTCCCTTCTCGGCGATGCCTTCAAAGGCGCCGATCATGCCGTTCACCGTCCCCAGCAGTCCAAGCAGGACGACGGAACTGGAAACAAACTGAATGACAGACAGATAGCGTTCGAGATAGCCAGCGGCGGTGCGTTCGACGGTGCCGTTCATCTCGGCGCGCATCTCCTCGATGCTGCGCTGCTCGCGGGACAGGTGCTCGAAGCGCTCGATGCCCTCCGAGTAGACCTCCCCTTCCAGCTTGCCCACCTCGCCGCAGTACTCGGTCAACTGCTCGAAGGAAGCGCCGGAGTCAATCCGGCTCGTAATGTCGTTGGTGATCTCCGACAACTCATCCTCTGACCGCATGCGAGCGTACGTGAATACACGCTCGATGAAGAAGGCCAGGCCCATGATCGACCATAGACCCAGAGGCCACATGAATGGTCCGCCGTCATTAAAAAACTCGAGCATCGGTCATCCTCCCTAAAAAATCGGTTTCTGATTGTGGCTAGGTCGGCCAGCTACAGAACGCGGGCCTCTTCCAACACCTGCAGTTGCTGCCGCGAGAAGTTAACCTGCGGTGAGAACCGAGTGTCCTCGCCATACTTCTCGACAACTTTCTGAAACTCCTCGGCCGCCTTGCGGTACTCCTCCTGGGCAAAGTAGGCCGAGGCGATGTTGACGGCGGAATTCGCCGCCTGGTCGCTCTCGGGAAAGCGCTCGATCACATCCTGGAAGATCGCCACCGCTTCGTCGTACTGCTTGGTGTCGAACAGGGCCTCGCCCTGTGCGTAAACGTTGTAGGCTTCGATCTCTGACAGGTGGCCGAGCAGAACTGTCGCCTTGCGACGCAGGGCGCGGTCCTTGGCCTTCAACCGCTCTGGCGGGTAGGTTTCCAGAAACTTCTGGTAACTGGCGGTTGCCAGGTCATATTCCTTCTCGCCGTAGTAGTAGTCACCGATAGTGAACTGACTGGCGGCGCCGTAATCACCGTCCGGATACTCGGTAGACGCGCGCTCGAAGAAGGGCAGGGCATCGGCACGGGTGTACTCATCCTCGATATCGGAGAGATGGATAATCGCCCATGCCTTGTTGTAGAGAGCGTCATCAACCCAGTCTGATCGGGGATACTTGCCGAGGACATCGTCGTACTTGTCCATGGCCTCGTGGAAAATCTTGGCCTTGTCCTCGGAAGACACGCCCTGAGCGAGGTTGAACACCGCCTCGCCGGAGCGGAACAGAGCCTGCGCGGCGAAATCAGAACCGGGATGCTTGCTCTGCAGTTCGCCGAAGACCTCGGCAGCATCCCGCCACTTCCCCATGCGATAGAGGGCGAACGCACCGTAGTAGTATGCGTACACCGCCTTCTCGTCATCGGGGAAGTCGGTGTAATACTTCTGGAAGGACTCCGCCATGCGTGGCAGATACTGCACATTGCCACCGCCTGACAGCTTGTTGTAGGTAGCCCCGATCTGGAACTGGGCATTGCGGGCCCAACCGATCTGCGGGTAGTTGTCGACGATCGTCTGGTATGTCTGAATCGCCTTGGCCAACTCCCCGGCGCGGAAGTGCGAGTTGCCCTGAACGAAGAGCGCGTTGGCGATATCGTTGGCGTCAACGGCCACGTCCAACAGTTGCTGCGACGCTTCGACGCTCTGATCGTACTGCCCGAGGCGGAAGTAGGCGCTGGCCAGGCGAATCAACACGCGCACCCTGTCTTCCTGCGTGCGCAGGCGGGTAAGCATGTCGGCGTAGGTCCGCACTGCTTCCTGCGGATCCTGCTTCTCCGCCATCGAAATCATCTGCAACTGGGCATTGCGCGCCAGCGTCTCGTCACCCGAATCGATGACCTTGCTCAACAGCTCGCGAGCCTGATCGTCCTGGCCTTCGGCAGCGTGCGACAGAGCCTTGGCAAACTCGACCTTGAGCTTCATGCTCTCAGGCAGATTCTGCTCGAGGAGCCACTCATAGTCAGACAGGGCCCGAGAGAAGCGATTTGCCTTGTGATACGACAGGGCCCGGCCGTAGTGGGCATCACGGACGATCTCGGTGTCGCTATACTCCTCGATTACCTTCGTGTAGCCGTTGATGGCGTCGATATAGTTGTCATTGTTCAGGTCCAGTTGGGCAATCTGGTAATGTGCCGTCGCCTCGAGAACCCGATCCCCTGTGACACCAGCCAGCAGTTCATTGAGGACCTCGCGACCTTCAACGGAGCGCCCGGCGGCGATGTGGATATTTGCCGCCTCGATCAGCGAGGCTACGTATACCTCCCGCGCCTCACGTCCCACGTGGGAGAACGCTGCGATCGCCTCTTCGTCACGTCCCTGCTGCTTGAACAGCAGACCCATGCCATAGTTGGCATCCGCGGCGTGTTTCGTTTCACCGTAGTTGTCGGCGATGGCACGGTAGGCCTCGACGGCTTCGTCGAAGCGCTGCTGCTCGGTGTTGACTCGACCGATGCGCAGCAGACACAGTGGCGCCTGATCGGATCGTGGAAATTCGTCGACGACGCGTGTGTAGAAGAAGATGGCTGTCTCGTGATCCCCCAGTTTCTCGGAAGACCAGCCAGCACTGTAGATCGAGTTGGCCCGCAGTCCGGTCTTGCTGTCGGGATATATCGAATCGACGGAGGCGTATTCGCGGCGCGACGACTCGTAGTCACCGGCAAAATAGCGTGCCTCCCCCTTGTTGTACTGGGCGATCGGAGGATACCCGGTGTCGGAGTAGAGCTCGATGACCTGGTTGTAGGCAACGTAGGCGTCACCGAAGCGTTTCCACTCCATATAGTTGTCGCCCAGGCGCATCTGCACCTTCGCCTTGTAGAAGCGCTCCTCCGCCGTCTCCTGGGCGGTGATCAGTTCCTTGTACGCCTCTTCGAATTTCCCTTTTCGTCGGTAGATCTCAGCGACACGCAACGACGAGGTCTCGAAGAGCTGCCGGTAGTTATCGAAGTCGACGTTCTTGCGCTCACGGAATGACGCCCGCAGCAGCTCGAACATGCGGTCGTAGAGGTCACGCACTTCGCGATAGCCGGCGATGGCCTCGTCGTCCCGACCCATCTTGTCGAAAGCCTGCGCCTTCAGGTAGGTCGCCTGGGCGATGACGGGACTGTTGGGATAGCGTTCGAAGACGATCTCCGCCTCCTGCACGGCCCGCTCGTATTCTTCCTTCTCGTAGTAGGCACTGGCGATACGGAACTGAGAATCGGAGGCATAGCGATCCTCTGGGTACGTCTCTAGCATACCCCGCAGGGTGCCGATGGCTCCGTCGTACGCCTTCTGGTTGAACTCGCTCCAACCGGAGTAGAAGTAGGCCTGCCCCGCCAGGTCGGACCGGGGAAACAGGTCGACGAAGCGCTTGTATTCCTTGGCGGCTGAGTCGAATTCCTTCTGCAGGAACCGTGTCTCGGCGACCTGGAACTGTACGAGAGAGCGGAAGTTCTCGGCCACGCTTTCCATCTCGATAACGTGACGGAAAGCATCGACGGCCTTGTCATGCTGGCCGCTACGCTTGTAGGCATTGCCGAGTTGGTACCACGCCGCCGCCACCACCGGCAACTCGAGATCGTTGCCGAATTCGACACGAACGCTGTCAGGACGCACTGCGGGGCTCTTGAATGTCACGATCTTCGAATACTCGATGATCGCCCCCTCGTATTCACCGAGGGCGTAGAGCGACTGTCCCGCGTCGAAGTTCGTCTTCAGCGTCTGGGGCACCGGCAGGAACAGGCTCGTGCCCAGTCCCAGGCCCAATGCGATAAGTCCGACCCAGATGGTCATGACTGACTCGACCTCCTCAGGATGTGATCCAGCATGATCGCGGTTGCGTCCTTACAGTTGCCAGGCCAGCGAGAACCGGTGCGAACCGTTGGTCTCGGTGAGGTCCAGCGGGATGTGATACCCGTAGTCGAACATCAGCTTGTTCCACTGATAGCCGAGGCCGGCGTTGAGGTCGCCGGAGGCGTCATCCTCGAAGATGCGGCTGCCACCGGCGCGCAGCAGCAGGCCCTGCACCAGCTTCGTCTCGCCACCGACGATGAGGCGGTTCTCCGACGAATCGCCGCCCAGATCCCGCGTCGCCCACTGCACCGACACCAGCGAGGCGGAGATGTCGTAGCTGACGCCCACGGCCAGATCCATCGGCAACGCTCCCGCGTCCGACGGGATGCTGCCGGCCACGTCAGCGGCCACGTTCGGCTTGTTCACGTTCTTCAACATCACGCCCAGACGGGCCCCCTGCACCGGTGTCGTCCACAACAGGCCGACGTCAACGCCGACGTTGCCGGCACTCTCACCCGACAGCGGATCGGCTGCGTCGAAGTCGTCGACGCTCCAGAACAGGTACTTGCCTGTGAGACCCAGCTGCAGGTTGCGACTCAACTGGTAGCCGAGAGACAGGAAGGCACCGTTCTCCGACATCAGGTCGGAGCCGATGCGCTCGTATCCCAGACCCAGCATCATCTTGCCGCCCAGAGGCTGTGTGAAGGAGGCCACGTGCTGCCCCAGGTTGTCACCGTCGATGCCGGAAAACAGCAGCGACACATTCGTGTAGGCCAGCGTCCGGCCGTCCACCGTGGCCAGACCCGCCGGGTTGGCGAAGACCGCGTCGCCGTTGTCGGCCACCGCCACAAAGGCATTGCCCAGGGCCGCCGAGCGAGCACTGGCTCCCAGACTCTGGATGTTGACCACCGCATCTGCCGTTGTGGCC
>Ga0187827_10003325_pt1 | contig 20839 bp, 14 predicted proteins | sample ETNtaG_39_FD_167969 | JGI IMG/M metagenome (GOLD analysis project Ga0187827, IMG submission 167969) | Marine microbial and viral communities from oxygen minimum zone, Eastern Pacific Ocean - ETNP2014_SV_150_PacBio MetaG (Illumina Assembly) | ecosystem: Environmental > Aquatic > Marine > Hypoxic... | reverse complement strand
GATGAAGCTAACGATGAAGCTGACGATGATGCCGATGAAGCCAACGATGAAGCTGACGATGATGCCGATGATGCCAACAATGAAGCTGATATTGAAATTGACGATGATGCAAACGATGAAGCTGATGTGGAAACTGATGATGATGATGCCGACGATGAAGCTGATGTGGAAACTGACGATGATGCCAACGATGAAGCTGATGTGGAAACTGACGATGAAGCCAATGATGAAGTTGATGTGGAAACTGATGATGAAGTTTTATTTACCATCGAATTGGACGATTAGGATAATATAATCGATAATAGCGGGGGATACTCTTCTTGGAACTATTAGAGCTTATGAAAATGGTACGGTGTTTCCACGAGAAGCACGATTTCGCAAACAACAATGGTTCCGATATGAACTTCCGGATGCTTCTTATGATGGAGGAAGTGGGTGAGCTGGCGGAATGCCTCACCAAGGGCAAAGGTATGGAAGATATTAGAGAAGAGCTTGCCGATATTTTTATTTTACTGTTAGGCCACTGCGTGGTTCTCGATATCGATCTCGAAAAAGTTTTTCTAGATAAGATGGACAAAATAATGCAGAGGAAGGCTATTAAGGTGAAAAACGGGATAAGGGTAACCGAGTACAGAGGGGAGGGGACGGAGGAAATCTGATTAATTCAGATCATCCATCGCCCTTTGGTATATTGTCAATAATTCATTTCCGTGCTCTTCAATGGTTTTTACATTTTTTATTCCCTTGATCAATCTCTCCCTCAATTTATTTTTCTGGGTAAATTCATCAAGCTTTCTCGTGAGATGCGGAACCGATCCCGCCCGGAACAGAAGCCCGTTCTTTCCAGGCTCAACAAGTTCTTTCATTCCACCTATATCCGACGTTATTACTGGTATTCCAGCTGCAAAGGCTTCATGGATGGTCACAGGGGAATTCTCGAACCAAACCGAGGGGACCACGAGAGCGTCCATATCATTATAGATTGCTGGTTTCTCATCCTCGTCGAAACTGCCTTTGAATTCAACATTTAGATTTTTTGAAAGTTTCCGAAGATACTGTGAATAAACCGGATCCACCCCCATGTCACCGTAGATAGTTACGGTGACCTTGGATGGGTCCTTCATTTCTCCCAGCGCCTTGAGCAATAGATGGGGTGCCTTGTGGGGTTTCACAGTACCAACGAACCCGAATTGTATCTTTTTTTTATCACACTTGCCGCTTCCAACTCTCTTACCCTTTTGGAATTTATTGAATGGACGGACCTCGGTGCCGTTCTCAATATGGATTATCTTTTCTTCGGGTACGTCCCAATCAATAAATCGATCCCGAAGGAATTCCGATGGTGAAATAAAAAGATGTATTTTTTCTATAATTCGTTTGATTTCCTGTTCCCTTTTCTCGATGTCTCCCTTATGAAGATATGCCGCACCCTGTAATCTGGCCTTTACGGGCCCGAACATTTTTCGTACATCATCCCGTTTTCGGCTGGATATAACCCTTAATATTCTTCCGATGCCCGGGATCTGGTCCTCCGGGTCCCGCATTTTCCGCTTTATTCTCTTGGAAAGAATATAACCGAGTGGAGGGCACATGCATTTGAGACAGTTATCATTTTCAGGACCCATGCATCGTTCTATATTTCGCTTAAACGCAGTGCCGGAACCCCAGTCTCTTTTCAACAATTGACCCAAGGGACACATCAACCAGTAATCATGAAGGGTCATTATCACGGGTATACCACGCTTTCGGGCAATATCAACGAAAGACAGAGAAAGATATATCAGGTGTTGAATGTGAATCACATCTGGTGAAAACTCGTCGAGAAGGTTGCGAAAGGTAGGATTCATTCCGGGATTCAGGTAGGTTTGACGGTACTCATGCCTACCGGGGAGGTATATTCTGCGTACGGGTAATCCATCGTATCTTTCGTCGGCATACAATTTTTTTTTCGATGGATCATGCTCGCCACAAAGAATGGACACCTCCGTTCTCTCCATCAATTCTCGGCAGAGGTCATACGTGTAACGCTCGGTGCCGGCGTTATATTTGGGTAGAAAATCATGCACGACCTGAAGGATTCGCATCCCTGGTGAATCGTTTTCATTACTATTATCTTTATCCTTGGTAAATGGTGGGATACCCTTTGAATTCCCGTGGGGATATTTAAATCACCAAAAAGTGAATATAAAGACTCGAAGGTTCTCAATCCTCTGATCTTTATTATTTGTACCTAAAAAATCACTTTCCCCCATTCCCGTGAAAAAATCGATATATCTCTTCCGCCAACGAGCTCCCTACAGAATTGACTTCTGCGATCTCTTTTACTGTAGCCGCCTGTATCTTCCGTACGCTTCCAAAATGCCTCATCAATCTTTTTCTCCTGGTCGGACCAACGCCGGGGATTTCATCTAGTGCCGACCGTTTCAATCCTTTCCGCCTCAATTTCCTGTGGTAATCCACTGCAAATCGATGTGCCTCGTCCCTAATCTGCTTTATAAGATTCATCCCTTCGGATTTCGGCTCGATGTCTAGAGGGTCTCCACATTCTGGTACAAAGATCTCCTCCCGCTTCTTTGCAATGGATATTACCGGAACATCGATAAATAATCGTTCAAGTTCTTCCACAGCCGAGCTTAGATGGCCTTTCCCGCCATCGATAAGAATTATATTCGGTAGCTCCCCCCCTTCGTTCACCAATCGTGAATATCTTCTTCTCACAACCTCCCTTATCATTGCATAATCATTTATTCCCTCAACCGCCTTGATCCTGTACTTTCTATAGTTCCTCTTATCCGGTTTTCCCTGATAGAATGATACGAGAGAGCCAACTGCCCAGTCCCCGCTTATATCGGATATGTCGATCCCTTCTATCCTCTCCGGGACTGTCTCCAGCGAGAGTATCGAGCGGAGTTCCAAGAGTGAAGGAACGATTTTTTCCAATTTCAGTTCCATTGATAACTTCTCGTGGGCATTCTTAATTAAAAGTTTTTTCAAGTCCCGCTCCATCTCGGTTCGCGCCATGGATAAGCTGGCCTTGATTTTCTTTTCACGTAACCACCCTTTTATGAATTTTTTATCAATAAGCTTGTGGCTTGTAACTATCTTAGACGGAATATCCAGTCTACCGAAATATCTTTGTTCCACGAATGCAGTCAATACCTCCGAGTGAGAGCTGCCGAAAGGAACATTCTCGATAAAAACCTCTTTTCCGATCAAATTTCCTTTTCGTACAATAAATAATTGGATGCACGCCCTTTCCCCTCTTATTGCAGTACCAACCACATCGAAGTCTCCCACCAAGGCTCTCGAAACTCTCTGCCTTTGTGATATGGCTTTAATATCATTGATCCGGTCTCTCAATATCGCGGCCTCCTCGTAATCCTGCGCTACAGACCGTTTACTCATCTCGTTTTCAATCTCTTCTACCAGTCTATCAATATCCCCCTCAAGGAACATGCACACACTGGAGACAGCTCTTTTATAATCACCCCGACCGATCCTTCCGGCACACGGGGCCGAGCACTGCCTTATCTGGTAATTGAGACATGGCCTGTCAGATGAACCGTATTCAATATTATTTTTACAATAACGAATCCCGAAAAGTTTCCGCAGATAACCCAGGACTCTCTTAATACCGCCTTGGCTTGCATAGGGGCCGTAATATTTCGAACCGTCATCGATCAATTCACGTGTGATGTAGGCTCCCGGACACTCTTCAGACTGGGTGATCTTGATGAAGGGAAAGGATTTGCCATCCTTGAGCATTATGTTGTATGGTGGCAAATAACGCTTCACCAGATTCCGCTCAAGTATAAGGGCTTCCGCCTCGCTCCCGGTAACGAAGAATTCGATCCGGTCGGTTTTCTCTCGCAGGTTCACTTCCTTGGTTTCGGTGTTCGATGGAGAAAAATGATCGCGAACGCGGTTCTTGAGAGACAGCGCTTTTCCAACATAGATAACCACTTTTCCAGACCATAAGATATAGACACCCGTACTCTTGGGTATGTTCCTGATGACATTCCTATCTACCGTCATGCATCAATACCCCTTTTAGGTATTTACCCGTGTATGATGATGGGATGGCTGCGATCTCCTCCGGTGTTCCCTGGGCTATCATCATACCTCCCCCGTCGCCTCCTTCAGGGCCCAAGTCTATGATATGATCCGCGCTCTTTATCACATCCAGGTTATGCTCTATCACAACAACGGTATTACCAGAGTCCACCAATCGGGATAACACAATAATCAATTTTTTTATGTCCGCAAAATGCAGCCCGGTAGTTGGCTCGTCAAGGATGTATATGGTCCGTCCTGTGCTTTTCTTCGATAATTCTCTCGATAGCTTCACCCTTTGAGCTTCCCCGCCGGACAGGGTGGTTGCAGGTTGACCGATCTTCATGTAGTCGAGACCCACATCCAATAATGTTTTCAGTTTTCGCTTAATAGTTGGTATGTTGATAAAAAAGTCATGCCCTTCCTCGATGGTCATTTGAAGTACTTCGGAAATATTTTTGCCCTTGTACCTGACTTCCAGCGTCTCTGTGTTGTACCTCAGACCCTTGCATACATCGCAGCCTATATACACGTCTGGCAGGAAATGCATCTCTATAAGAATACTTCCCGCACCCTTGCAGTTCTCACATCGGCCCCCCTTAACGTTGAAACTGAATCTTCCCGGTTTGTACCCTCTTCTAGCAGCCTCCGGCAGTTTACTGAAAAGGTCCCTTATTGGGCCAAACACTCCTGTATATGTCGCCGGATTCGATCGTGGCGTCCTGCCAATTGGGGACTGATCAATTATGATCACCTTGTCGATATGTTCCATTCCTTCAATGGCGTCATGATCCCCGGGTACGGCCTTTGCTCGGTAGAGATTCCTGGCAAGGGTTTTGTACGTTATATCGTTTATGAGTGTGCTTTTTCCCGATCCCGAAACGCCTGTTACGCACACGAAAACTCCCAATGGTATCGATATGTCGATGTTCTTTAGATTGTGTTCCCTCGCTCCCCTGACCAATAGATAATCGGAATTCGGTTTTCGGCGTTGGGCAGGGATATCGATCCCTATCTTTTTTGTCAGGAATGCTCCGGTGAGTGAATCCTCTGTTTTCATAATTTCATCCAGAGTTCCAGCTGCCACCACCCTCCCGCCATGCTCTCCTGCTCCAGGCCCCATGTCTATAATATGATCTGCCATCCGCATTGTCTCCTCGTCGTGTTCCACAACTAGAAGTGTGTTTCCCAGATCCCTCAATTCAACGAGAATCGAAAGAAGTCTACTTATATCTCTCTGGTGCAGTCCGATACTGGGTTCGTCCAGAATATAAAGAACACCGCAAAGCTTTGAGCCGATCTGGGTGGCTAACTGGATACGTTGCGCCTCACCGCTGGAGAGAGTATCCGACTGACGGTTCAGGCTTAGATAGTCAAGACCTACGTTCAACATGAATGTAAGGCGTGCCTTGATCTCCTTCAACACCGGTCCCGAAATGATCTTCTGTTGTTCGGTTTGGTGAAGCTCCCCGAAAAAATTCAGTGCATCCTTTACGGCCATGCCGGTGATGCTAGTAATTTTCTTTCCCCCTACCCGGACCGATAGGCTTTCGGGCCTAAGCCGCTCCCCTTCGCAAACCGGGCATTTTCTCTTGGACATGTAATTATCCAATTCTCGCCGAATGTAGCTGGATTTTGTTTCCACAAGCCTTCGCTCGAGGGCCGGGATCACCCCTTCATAAGGGCGTTCGAATTCGTATCGATATTGTTTTCCCGGGCGTTCGCCCTGGAATCGAAAGTGAATCTTTTCAGTTCCAGTACCGTACAATACTAGCCACCGGTGTTCCACGGTTAAATCCTCAAAGGGAACGTCGACACTGAAACCGTAATGTTTGGCGACTTCGTCGAGAGCCCGGAATGAGAATGATTGGGGTCCCTTGGGCATTGTCGATATGGCTCCTTCCCTAATTGTTCTTTTTTTATCAGGTACCACAAGATCCGGGTCTATGTTCATTGTGGTTCCAAGACCATTGCATTTTCTGCAGGCACCGTAGGGATTATTGAAGGAGAACTTCCGCGGGGTCAGCTCTTCGTAGTTGATCCCGCAGTCTGAGCAAGAGAACATTTCGCTGAACAGAACATCCTCATCATTCATGTTCACTATCACAATACCTCCTCCGAGCTTAAGTCCCATCTCGAGGCTTTCCGCCAATCGGCTTCTGTTCTTGCTGTTGACAGTAAACCGGTCGATATCCGCCTCGATAGTGTGCTTTTTATACCGTGCCAGATCAATGTCATCTGAGAGATCCATATACGTGCCGTCCACCCTTCCCCTGTCGAAACCTTTCTGTACGAGATCCTCCAATGTTTTCTTGTATTCCCCCTTTCTACCCTTTATCACGGGAGCCAAAATCACAATGTCTTTTCCCCCACCCGACGTTATGATACTTTCGATAATCTGGTCCACGGTCTGTTTTTCTATCCTCTTGCCGCAGTTATAGCAAAATACCTCGCCAACCCTTGCGAACAATACCCTCAGGTAGTCGTATATCTCCGTTATGGTTCCCACCGTCGAGCGTGGATTGTGCCCTTTTGCCTTCTGTTGTATCGCAATTGCCGGAGATAGACCCTCGATGGATTCCACATTGGGTTTTTCCATCTGCAGCAGGAACTGTCTGGCGTAAGCCGACAGAGATTCGACGTATCTTCTTTGTCCTTCGGCGAATAGCGTGTCGAAAGCCAATGATGATTTCCCGCTGCCGCTTACCCCTGTAATCACAACCAGCTTGTCACGGGGTATATCGAGGTCGATGTTCTTCAGGTTGTGTTCGTTTGCTTTCCTTATCTTTATAGTATCAGGCACTCGTGCTCACCACTTGAAATATCAATTTTAAATAAGATTCTTAAGTTCAATTATCCTGTCGCGTAGTCGGGCTGCTTTTTCGAATTCCAGATTTCCAGCCGCTCTCTTCATTTCCTCCTCCAGTTCAATAATGAGGAGATGATAATCCGAGTCACCGATATCTCCCGCGGTCAAAATTATTTTTTCCTCCTCATGCATATTTCGAGATATCTCCTCGGTTATATCCTTAATATCTTTACGAATTGTGCGGGGTTCGATCCCATGAGCCGCGTTGTAGGCAAGCTGAATAATTCTCCGCCGGTTCGTCTTTTCCACCGCAGCCTTTATTGATTTTGTGCTGTGCTTTGCATATAGTATCACCTTTCCGTTCACGTTCCTTGCAGCCCGACCCATGGTTTGTATCAAAGAGGTTTCATTCCTCAGAAAACCTTCCTTATCAGCGTCCAGTATTGCCACGAGTGACACTTCCGGCAGATCGAGCCCTTCCCTAAGTAGATTGATCCCGACTAAAACGTTAATTGTGCCCAACCGGAGCTTTCTGAGTATCTCGATCCGCTCGATTGTCTTGGTGCCGGAATGCATGTATTCGGCTTTGATCCCCATTTCCACAAGGTACGCCGAGAGGTCCTCTGCCATTCGTTTGGTGAGAGTGGTTACCAGCACCCGCTCTCCCTTTTCTTCACATTGACGTATCTCATCTATAACGTCGTCCACCTGGTTCTCTGCCGGCCTTATAATTACTTCCGGGTCCACGAGACCGGTGGGTCGGATAATCAATTCAATTACATTAGAACTTTTACTCTTTTCGTAGGCGGCAGGGGTTGCAGTAGTGTAAATAACAGTGTTCATGCGTTTCTCGAATTCGATAAAGGTTAACGGTCGGTTGTCAAAGGCCGATGGAAGCCGGAAACCAAAGTCCACGAGGTTCTCCTTCCGGGAACGATCCCCTTTGTACATTCCTCGTATCTGTGGGAGAGTAACGTGGGATTCATCTATGATCAAAAGAAAATCATCCGGAAAATAATCGATAAGTGTGAACGGACGGTCCCCAGGTTCTCTGCCGTCGAAATATCTTGAGTAGTTCTCTATCCCCGGACAGTAGCCCACCTCTTGGATCAATTCTATATCATACAGAGTTCTCTGCTTGAGTCTAGTTGCCTCGAACTGTTTTCCCTCATCTGATAATCTTTCCAATTGCCGTTCCAGGTCCACCTTTATGGAACGAATTGCCCGGTCAACCTTCTCCTTTGGCATAACGAAATGCTTGGCCGGATAAACGATCATCCTGTTGCGCTCGATCTGTTTTTTTCCGGTAACAGGATGGATCTCTATCAGATCCGAGATAGTCTCCTTGTCTATGATCACTCTCAAGGGCATGCCGCCATATGAAGGGAAAATGTCGATACGGTCTCCCCTCACCCTGAATTTCCCCGGTGATAAATCGAAATCGTTCCGTTCGTACTGTATCTCTACCAATCTCTTAAGGATTGAATCTCGATCCACACTGCTACCACGCTCCAGGAAAAGACCGAGCGATGCGTACTCATCGGGAGAACCCAGGCCGTATATGGCCGAAACGCTTGACACCACTATGACATCCCTACGGTCCATTAAGGAACGTGTAGTACAATGCCGTAAACGATCGATCTCCTGGTTGATATGAGCCTCCTTCTCTATGTAAAGGTCTCTTCTCGGAATATATGCCTCAGGTTGATAGTAATCGTAGTAGCTGACAAAATATTCCACAGCGTTCTCAGGGAAGAATCTTTTGAATTCGGCACATAGCTGTGCCGCCAGTGTCTTGTTGTGTGAAATTACCAGTGTGGGTTTTCCGATCTTTTCAATAACTGAAGCAGCCATGTAGGTCTTTCCGCTCCCGGTCACGCCTAAAAGGGTCTGATGATTGGCACCATTGTTGATACCTTCCACCAGTTCACGGATCGCCCGAGGCTGGTCTCCCTTGGGTTCGAAATCCGATATCAACTTGAATTCGGGCATTTTATCACACTATTTTTAAACACTTCTTTCCTATGATCCAGGCTAAAACATGCTAATTTGCTGGTCATTGAAAAATTGGTTTTTTCTTATCAACATTTTGGCCCAATTATAGTCCGGGAAATCAATTTCCAATAGCTGGGTATGATCGCATGAAATACTGGAGCTTGATTAGGTATATATAATAAACTGGCGGGTAAGTAAAAGTAAATTTTTTTTTATCATATCTCTTTTAACCACCTGTTCTGAATGGCAGAGCGGTATAACTTTTCTTTTTCTTCATCCATAATTATTTTTTCGCCTTTCCTGTGCTTTTTCCTTTTACTCCACTCGGTAAAAGTCTTCATTACAACATACCTTATGGGGTCGGTACCAGTAACTTTCCGAAACCGTTTCAGGTGATCCCCCTTGAAAGCAGTGTAATTACCCCTGTATGAGAGAATACGTCCTTCGGTCATCAGAAAAATGGTGTCACAGACATTATCCAGAAAATCTCTGTCATGAGATACGACGATCACCGTACCGTCGAAGGAGTTCAACGCCCCTGCAATGGCGGTTTTCGATGGAATGTCCATATGGTTGGTCGGTTCGTCCAGTATCAACAAGTTGCATGGCTTTAACAGAAGTCTTAACAATGCGAGACGCGCTCGCTCACCTCCGGATAACCTCTCTACCCTGTTGTATATGCTTTTTCGTTTGAATGCAAACTGTCCAAGCAGTGCTTTTGCATCATTCTCCCGTAGCCCCTCTTTTCCTCGAATCACCTCTTCAAGTATAGTATTACCTGGAACGAGAGACAGGTGACCTTGATCGAAATACCTCCATTTCACTCCTCCCGACAAATTAATTTTCCCTCCATCGGGTTTTTCTTCTCCCGTTATGATTTTCAGCAATGTGGTCTTTCCACACCCATTCCGACCAATAAGACCGATACGCTGTCCATTCGATATCTCGAAGTTCGTGTCATCAAGGATTTTCCGGCCATAACTCTTCGTTATGTGAATACCATCCGCTACATTCGTACTGGATTTGAATGTTGATTTGAACTGGAACTTCAATAGATATGATCGAATGACGGGATTCTCATATCGTTGCACTTTATTTAGCCGCCTCAACTTGCTTTTTATCTGGCTGTCGTACTTGTTTCTCCGAGTCATTATTGCTATGGATCGTTTCTGTCGTTTCTCTTCTGCCCGGGCCTTCTTGTACCCCTGGTCTTTAATATGTTGGCGGATATCCTTCTGCTCCTCATATTCCTCGTACGATGCGTTGAATGTTACTACCTTTCCCCCTTCCATTTCAAAAACTCTGTCCACGAGGTTGTCAAGGAGGTACCTGTCGTGTGATATCACTATTATGGCTGCTGGAAAATCGGCAAGCTTCTCCTCGAACCATTCTATTGTATCTATATCAAGATGGTTCGTAGGTTCGTCCAGAAGGAGAAGATCGCATTCTTTCGGATTTGCTAGGACCGATGCAAGAGCCAGTTTCTGTCGTTCACCTCCGGATAAGGTCTCCATCAAAGAGTCGGACCGTTGATTTTCGAATTCCAGTTCCGTGAGCAAGTCCTGCACAGTATCCCACGATGTATCTACTTCCGCCCATCCGATTGATTCCTGGAGACGCTGGTATTCACCCAGGATCTCTTCGTATTCCGGGGACCCGTAGATATCGGGATCCCCCAATTTTTCCTCGAATTTCCTTATCTCGCGATGAGCGCGTCCCGTCCTCATACTATCCGATATGAATTGACTCACCGTCTGTCCCTTAACATCACCCAGAACCTGCTTCAGGTGCCTAATTCGAAGATCATCATTCACCCGTATTTCACCCATGCTGGTGAAATCAATTCCCAAAAAAAGATTGAATAACGTTGTTTTTCCGCACCCGTTAGGTCCGATAAGGCCTATACAATCATTTACACCAACGTCGAAAGATACATTTTCGAATAACTGTTTAGCTCCAAAGGACTTTGATATTTCAGTTGCCCGGATCAGGAAATCCATGGCAGGATGAATAGCTTCCTGGCGTATAGAATTTTGGGTTCATATAGAACGATTATAATTTATTATTAATGCGATATTTAAAGAAACATCACCTGTAAATAACGCGTATGAAATGACAAACAAGCATATACCTAAACAGACCCGACCGAAACAACATCAATGCTTTTTATTTTATATCGATATGATTAACGACATCTTCACGACGAATCCACCAAAAGTATGGTATAGAAGAACTGCCGTCAACCTCACAGATCCAATTAATGGTGAAATCGGGAGCTTAATGTGGAAGCAAAAAGAATCCTTAATGGGGACATTTCGGAGCTTACAATATAATAAAAGTGAGAACGATGAAACACGACGTTTTGGTGACAGGAGGGGCGGGTTTTATAGGTAGCCATCTGGCCTGCCAGCTTCTCCATGAGGGACATTCGGTAACTGTACTCGATAACCTTGATCCGTTTTATGATGTACGACTAAAGGAGAGAAACCTGAAGGTAATAGGTGAACACGGTGATTTTAGGCTCATCCGGGGAGACATTCTCAACCGGAAATTACTCGAGGGTGTCATCCGTGATAATAATATAGATATCATTTATCACAACGCGGCCCAGGCTGGTGTTATGTTTTCGGTGGCAGACCCATGTAAACCGAACAGAACGAATGTCGAGGGAACTCTGAACATTCTTGTCACCGCAAAAGATAACGAAGTAAAAAAAATTATTAACGCAAGTTCTTCATCCGTCTATGGGAAGGTGGAATACCTTCCATTCGACGAGGAGCACCCGCGGTGTCCTTTATCGCCCTATGGAGTTTCAAAGATGGCAGCCGAGGATTACTGCAGGGTATTCCACAATATCTTCGAGGTGGAGCTTGTATCGCTGAGGTACTTCACTGTATACGGCCCGAGAATGAGGCCGGACCTGGCCATATCCATATTTACACATAGGGCATTGCGCAACGAAAAAATCGAGATATTCGGTACTGGGGAGAATTCGCGGGATTTCACCTACATCGACGATATCGTTAAGGCAAATACCATGTTCATGGACCGTGGCAGGAGCGGTATATACAACATCGGATTCGGCTCCGGTACCAGTATAAATGAACTTTCTGAAAAGATCATCGGATTGGCTAATTCGACTTCAACGACATATCACAGCTCTTCACAACTAGGGGATGTAGAACATACTCTGGCTTCAGCGGATCTGCTGAAAAAGGAACTGGGGTGGCATCCAACAACATCCATCGATGAGGGTTTAGGAAAATATGTAGATTATGTAAGGAGTAATCCGGATTATTGAAATAATATTTACTTAGCAGCATAGTGAGAGGGAATATGCAGGATTTAAGAATCAGTATTATCGGTTCGGGTTATGTTGGTATTGCAACGGCCCTTACATTTTCTTCATTGGGATATCCCACAGTGTGCGTCGATAAGGTACAACAGAAAATTGATGAAATCAGCAAAGGTATACCCCCAGTTTTCGAGGAAGGTATGGGTCCGCTACTATCAGAAATGGTATCCACCGGAACTCTTTCGGCTACAACCGACCTGCTGAAAGCGATTGAAGCCACCAGGATAACCTTCGTATGCGTGGGTACTCCATCTCGCGAGGACGGTGGAGCCGATCTTTTTCAAATGGAGACGGCCGCTCGGGAACTGGGTTCGGCCCTTGCCGTGAAAGATGCTTTTCACTCAGTAATGATAAAAAGTACAGTTCCACCGGGAAGTACTCTCGGTATCATACGGAAAATAATTGAAAAATATTCCGGTAAAAGAGCGGGGGAGGATTTTGGTCTCGGTGTGAGCCCGGAGTTTCTCCGGACAGGCTCTGCGTTGCGTGACAGCATGTCCCCGGACAGGCTGATATTCGGTATTGTGGATTCGGAAACGGAAAAAATTCTTAGAAGATTATACGAAGATATAAATTGTCCGAAATTATACACGGATGTCACCACCGCCGAAATGATAAAGTATTGTTCAAATGCATTTCTTGCGACGAAAATATCTTTTGCCAACGAGTTTTCCAATCTCTGTGAGGTACTGGGAGTTGATGTAGACGATGTGTTCGAAGGTGTGGGGCTGGACCGACGAATATCTGCGGATTTCTTCCAAGCAGGCATTGGTTTCGGGGGTTCGTGTTTTACTAAAGACATCAATAGTTTGATCACTCTTGCTCGCTCCGGACAAAGTGACCTGAAGATACTTGAGGCTGTTCTGGATGTCAATGAAAAACAATACTCTCGTGTGATCGAGATCCTTGATGAATACGGCCCCGTGGATGGAAAAACCGTAACGGTTCTGGGCCTGGCTTTCAAGGGAGGGACCGATGACGTCAGAGAGACAAGAAGCCTTCCAGTAATAGAAAAACTTCTTGAGAGGGGGGCAAGGATCAAGGCTTATGACCCCAAGGCTACAGAGAAATTCATGAAGTACGAAATTCCAGGAGAGATATCATACGTCACCAGTGCACAAGAGGCATTGAAGGACTCACATGCCGTATTGCTGCTTACAGGCTGGGAAGAGTTCAGGGATTTGCCGGAAGAAGTATTCCTTCGACTCATGGCCCGACCGCTGATTATCGACGGGCGGCGAATGTTTAGTCGTGATCATTTCAGGGAAGCTGTCTATCGGGTTATCGGAAGTCCCAAAGGGTTTGGAAAAAACTCTGACTGAGATATTCGGGATCCCCGATTCTCAATATTAATTCAAGTTATGGTTTTTTTCTTTTTCTTGTGGGCCATAATCTCTTTTTTATACTTCTTTTTAAACCTAAGAAAGTCCCTGTAAGTGATGAAGGGGACGGTGTAGAACCTGATGTAGGACTTACCTTCCTGTCTATCATAGTGTTTAATTGGAATCTCGCAAACAGACATTCCCTTGATCTTCGCCAGGGGTAGTATGAAACGATGTAGTCCACGAAATCCTTCGGGATCGAATTTCATCCGGACTGCCTTTTTAGTGATAAAAGCCTTGAAACCGCTGTTCTGATCCTCGATCTCGAGCCCAAGGCTCTTGCCGATAATCCATCTATTGTATATACGCGAGATGAAACGGCGTATCCATTTGTCCGCCCGATTAGTTCGATTCCCGCTTACCACACCCCACCCCTCTGTCATCTTTTCCACGAACTTTATAATCTCTCCTGGGTCGTACTGACGGTCTCCGTCCATGATTATCGAGATCTTGCCCCTGGCATTCTGAAACCCAGTACGGATGGCAAAGGATCTTCCTATGTTCTGTTTGTGATGCACGGTGCGTAACCGCTTATATTGTTTAGCCAATCTATCACATATAGCATTGGAGCCATCGGTGCTACCGTCGTCTACCAGAAGAATTTCTCCGTCCAGTTCATTGTAATCGTATACTTTAAAAATATCTTCGACCAGCGGTATAATATTACCCTTTTCATTGTAGATGAGAAGCATTACAGTTAGATCCATAAAGTATCTCCCGGCTGGTCCTGACGGATTCGAGAAGCGCCTACGGGGAGCGCGATTGACCTTTACAAAATTATTTAGCTCGTGGTAAAATCTGATAATTTTGTCAACCTGCTTGACAACACGGAATGCTGTCCCAGGGACCACTGACAAGCCACAAGGTTTTTTATATAAATATTCAGCGGTATCAGCACCTTCGGGCGATACCGCGAACATTATCAAGCTGCGAATCTTGATGTGTCTGCGACACCTCTATCCCTTTCGAGGCCTGGTGCATCCTGGGACACACCTGCCTTTGCCGAGGCGTGAACCCGTAGGCATACCTGCCGAGGGTGCAGCAAAGTCCTAAGGAGTTTGCGGAGTGCCAACGGGCATCGGTAAATCGTTACTCGAAAGGCCTTCACATTTTGTCGAGATTCGCACCGTGGACAATATTTAGCGGATATTTGCAATATTCTTCATTACGATCCCTTTTCAGCACATTAGGGTTCGCACTCATTTCTTTTCCTCGTATTTGATGGAAAATGGCGGTCCAAAAGTTTACGATTATCGGAAGATAATCATACACTCACCTTGAGATGGAGTATATCACCGAAACCTTAATAGTCACTAATACTATTACACTTCTTCTACCCTGTTCCAACTCGATTTTTCGTAGTGCAGATCGAGTGAAAAGAGTACCACAATCCAACAAAGGGGGACGATAATGGATTTCCGTCTGAACGATGAACAGGAAATGATCAGAAGTGCGGTCCGAGAGTTGGCCTTAAATGATATTGAACCTATTGCAAAAGAGATAGATGCGGAGAGTCGCCACCCGGCAGAAACAATAAAAAAGTTTGCCGAGATGGGTATAATGGGAATGATGGTCTCGGAGGAGTACGGAGGCAGTGGTTCGGATGCCATAAGCTATGCAATTGCAGTAGAAGAGATATCGCGTGTTTGCGGCTCAACGGGGATCATAGTATCGGTGAACAATTCATTGGCCTGCTACCCAATAGAGAAATTCGGGACCGATGACCAGAAAAATAAATTCCTGACACCGCTGGCGAGCGGTGCGAAGCTCGGTGCTTTCGGTCTCACGGAACCCAGTGCCGGAACCGATGCAGGCTCCCAGAGAACGGTTGCACAAAAAGAGGACGGGCACTATATCATCAATGGCTCGAAGATCTTCATCACGAACGGCCCGGTAGCGGATACACTGGTGATATTTGCCATGACCGACAAATCCGCTGGTATGAGAGGTATTACCGCATTCATTATCGAAAAGGGTATGCCCGGGTTTTCCATTGGTACCGAGGAGGATAAATTGGGTATCAGAGGATCGCAGACGGGGGAATTGGTTTTCCAGAACCTTATCGTACCGGAAGAGAACCGTTTATGGGATGAAGGAAGGGGTTTCTCAATTGCCATGCAGACATTGGACTGCGGGCGGATAGGCGTTGCCGCCCAAGCCTTGGGTATTGCCCAGGGTGCTCTCGACCGCAGCGTCCAGTATGCCAAAGAAAGAGTACAGTTCGGGAAACCCATTGGAAAGTTCCAAGCTATCTCATTCATGCTTGCAGACATGGAGACCAGGGTTCAGGCTGCAAGATATCTAGTCTATTCCGCTGCATTTGCCAAGGACAATCAGAAGAAATACAGTAAAGAGGCCGCAATGGCTAAACTTTACGCCGCAGAGACCGCTATGGATATAACCACCAAGGCCATCCAGATACACGGGGGGTACGGGTATACAAAAGATTACCCTGTGGAGAGATATTTCCGGGATGCGAAGATAACCGAAATTTACGAGGGGACCTCCGAGGTCATGAAAATGGTGATCTCGAGGGCACTGGGATTGTAAAGCTTAAAACAACTTTCTAATGAGCATTGACCGAAATAAAGGTGAGAACATGAATATTATCGTTTGCATGAAACAAGTACCGGATACCACTGACGTGAAGATAGATCCAAAGACAGGCACCCTCATCAGGGAAGGTGTTCCTAGTATTGTAAATCCGGATGACAAGCACGCTATCGAGGAATCGCTTCGGTTGAAAGAGAAATTCGGCGGAACGGTGACGGTGGTATCAATGGGACCGCCCCAGGCCATTGATGCCTTGAAAGAGGTATACGCAATGGGAGTTGACGATACTATACTGCTTTCCGACCGGGCTTTCGCCGGTGCCGACACCTGGGCTACATCCTATACCCTGGGAATGGGCATCAAGGCTCTTGGAGAATATGATCTCATTTTTTGTGGGCTACAGGCCATAGACGGCGATACTGCCCAGATCGGGCCGCAGCTTGCGGAATTCCTCGACATCCCACAAGTTACTTACGTCAAGAAAGTGAATATCGAAGGTAACGAACTTACCGTTGTAAGGGCTCTCGAAGACGGGCATATGACGGTCAAAGTTCCCATGCCGGCCCTTTTGACCGCTGTTAAAGAACTCAATAGGCCGAGGTATCCCACCATGGGAGGAATAATAAAAGCGTATCGGGAACACGAAACGAAGGTATGGTCTGCTTCCGATATCGAGGCGGAACCCGCGAACATCGGCTTGGAAGGTTCCCCAACACAGGTGAAACGAACCTTCGCTCCGGAACCGCGAGGGAAAGTAGAGATCATTGAAGGTGATTCGGCGGCAGAAATGGTGAGCGGACTCGTTGATAAACTGAAGGAGAAGAACGTCGTGAGGTAGGTGATGATCATGGAAGTTACTATCGACAGGGAACTTTGTATAGGTTGCGCAATATGCGTTCAGCAATGTCCACAAGGCTACGAACTGGACGACGAATTGAAAGCTGTTGTAATCTCCACCAGGGCGCCGGGTATAATGGATACGGAGGAAGCGTGCCCGGTAGGTGCCATCGCCATCACAGGTAAAGACACACCTGTTGGCGTGTCACACTTTCAAGCCAAGCCAGTAGGTCTTGGCTTTTCAAGAGAACCGGAAGAAATACCCGTACTGGAAAAACTTGAGCCTGTTGTAAGAGTGGATGAAAGCAGTGACGTATGGGTCTTTGCCGAGCAGCGGGAAGGCAAACTAGCAAAGGTGCCCCTACAGTTAATGGGCAGGGCAAGAGATCTGGCGAACGAGGGTAAGCAAAAAGTGGTTGCAGTGCTTATAGGAAATAACGTTAAAAATCTGGCGAAGGAATTGATCGGATATCAGGCCGATACGGTATACGTGGCCGATGACGAGAGGTTGGAACATTATCAGACGGTCCCGTACACCACGATCATAAGCCAGCTTATTAAAAAGCACAAACCCAATATTTTTCTCTACGGAGCCACGTTCATAGGCCGGGACCTTGCCCCCAGGATCGCCCAGAGGGTGAAAACGGGTCTCACTGCCGACTGTACAAAACTTACGATAGAAGAGGATACCGGTCTGCTGGACCAGACCAGACCGGCCTTCGGCGGCAATATCATGGCCACCATTCAAACCCCTGACCACAGGCCCCAGATGGCCACGGTAAGACCTGGGATCATGAAGGTGAAAACCTTCGATCCGGACCGATCGGGGGAGATAATTCAAATAAGTCCAGACCTCAGAAGAGACGATCTCATCGCCAAAATAATCGAGGTGGCAAAGGACTCACGAACCAAGGTTAACCTTGAAGAAGCCAAGATCATAATATCGGGAGGAAGGGGAGTGGGCTCAAAGGAAGGTTTCGGTATTCTGGAGGAATTGGCTGAACTGCTTGGAGCAGAGGTGGGTGGCTCGAGGGTTGCCGTGGAAAGCGGTTACATAGAGCAGGATCACCAGGTGGGCCAGACCGGAAAGACCGTAGCGCCGGAACTCTATATTGCCTGCGGAATATCCGGATCGATACAGCACAGGGCAGGCATGTCCACCTCCAAGATAATCGTTGCGATCAATAAAGACCCGGACGCCCAAATTCTCACAGTGTCGGATTATGCCATTGTGGGGGATCTCCACGAGGTGGTCCCGCTCATGACACGTGAATTGAAAAAGAGGGGTCTTGGCGGATTATAGGAGGATATATCATGGTTTCCAAAATTAGAGTACTGGTGGCGAAACCGGGTCTGGACGGTCACGATCGGGGGGCGAAGGTGGTGGCGAGGGGTCTGCGCGATGCTGGGTTCGAGGTCGTATATACCGGGCTCCACCAGACTGCGGAGCGTATAGTCGAGGCCGCCATCCAGGAGGATGTGGATGTTATCGGCATATCAATTCTATCCGGGGCGCATATGACCATCTTCCCAATGGTTCTGAAACTATTAAGCGAAAATAAGGCTTCCGACATCATGGTAGTGGGCGGCGGGATCATACCCCGAGAAGATGCTACGTCCCTTAAGAAACTGGGAGTCGCCGAGCTTTTCGGTCCGGGCACTCCTATCAAGGACATAGTAACTTATATAACTGAAAATGCCGCGCCCAAAGACCTTTGAGAGACGAGGCCGCATGGAAATCGTAGATAGACTGCTGGAAGGCGACAGGCGTGCAATGGCAAGGTTGATGAGCCATGTGGAGAATTCTTCAGCCCACGCAAAGGAGGCTCTCGCTCTAATTTATCCTCATACCGGCAGAGCACATATTATAGGTATTACCGGTCCACCAGGCGCCGGAAAGAGCACTCTTGTTGAAAAATTGGCTCTCGAATACCGAAAACTTGACCGAAAAATTGGGATAATCGCCGTGGATCCGTCCTCTCCATTCACCGGCGGGGCGCTGCTTGGTGACCGTATCAGGATGTCGAAAATAGCTCTCGACCGTGAAATATTCATCAGAAGCATGGGCACCAGAGGAAAGCTGGGGGGACTCGCACGCTCCACAAACGATATTATCAAGGTGCTGGATGCCTTCGGAAAAGATGTTATTCTCGTTGAAACGGTGGGAGCGGGACAAGCGGAAGTGGATATAGCCGGATCGGCGCATACCACTGTGGTGGTGGAGATACCGGGAACCGGAGACGATATTCAAGCTTCCAAGGCGGGGATACTGGAGATCGGCGATATCTTCGTGGTGAACAAGGCCGACCGGGATGGGGCCGACCGAACAAAGCTGGAGCTAGAAACCATGCTCGAGCTTGGCTTTTACGGTACAAAATGGAAGCCGCCGGTACTAAAGACAATTGCACGGGACGGTTCCGGTATGGTTGAAGTCACGGAAATGATTGAGAGCCATATGGATTATTTGAAGTCAAGCGGGAATCTCGAGGTATGTAATCGGGAGAGGATCGAGCGGGAATTTTTAGAGATATTGAGGGAAGAAGTGACTGAATTTATTATAGAAAATGCTAAGACGCAAGGACTGTACCTAGAGATACTTGAGGGTATTATTTGTAAAGAAAGGGATCCGTATTCCACTGCGAGAGAGATTAGAGTGAGGGTGACTGGGCAAAATGAACCGGAATAAATAATAGATAGGATTACTGGCGCGAAGTTTGGCGTGCGAATGTAGGGGGACTGACATATCAGATCGGTCTAACTTATACTCCTAAACATCCACAATATTTTTTATCTCTCCAATTCTTTCAACAACTTCACAGCCTTATCATAACATGGCTTGTACTTCCACTTCGTCCCTTCATCCTTCGTCACGTAATCCCCCGTTTCCACATCGATCATTTGATAACTCCGGAGCTTGGCCAACTCCGCGTGCTTTTTCGCCTGTACGAGGTCACCCGTATCCCTGTAGTACTCACCGAGGAAAAGGTGGATGTCCGCCTGCTGGAGCACGTATGAGCAGCGGTTGGCGATCTCGAGGGCTTCGGTGGCGAGGGAGAGGGATTCGGAGTCGTTGTGTTGGAGATGGCGGAGCTTGGCGAGTTCGAGGAGGATGGGGGCTTCGAGTTCGACGAGGTTTATCTTTCGGCATTCGCTAATTGCATAGTTCAATGGTGCTTTGGCACTTTTCGCATCTCCCATGCCTATGTGAGATGCTCCTATGTAGTAATTCGCAACAATAAAATCTCTCGTGGTTCTCCCATCGGTTTCCTCGCCCTCTTTTGCAAATTCGAGTGCTTTGTTGGCACATTTCAAAGCTTCCATAGCATTGGCCATAATAAGAGCGCGGAGGGAGCGGTAGGACCATGAGACTCCGATCATTTGTGTATGGTCTTGTATTTCCCAAAGTTTGATAGCTTCGTTCAGATCAAGTTCCGATGCATCAAAATTTCCAGTGAATAATAAACATCTGCCCGCTTCAGTATGACCGTTCGCATCATTGAATAGATCTCGAATCTCTTTCGCAATCTTGATCTGTCGCCGCAGGTTGGACTCGGCGGATTCCAGATCGGCAAGGTTTAACTGTTGAGTGGCGAGGTTACCGAGGCAGATGGCGACATTTTTCTTATTATATATTTTCTCTGCGAGTCTCCTGGCTTGATCAAAAACAGGGATGGCACGTCGTGGCTGGCCGGAGAGGGAGAAACAATTAGCGGTATCATTTAGGACCATTGCTAAACTGGAATTATTTTCCAAAAATGGTTTGGTAAAATCGCCATTTTCAAACATAGCGGTATTTATTTCTAGCAAAGTCGAATAAGCACCGAACTGAAAAAACAATAAAATCCTTAATCTGTC
>Ga0187827_10003322_pt1 | contig 20847 bp, 18 predicted proteins | sample ETNtaG_39_FD_167969 | JGI IMG/M metagenome (GOLD analysis project Ga0187827, IMG submission 167969) | Marine microbial and viral communities from oxygen minimum zone, Eastern Pacific Ocean - ETNP2014_SV_150_PacBio MetaG (Illumina Assembly) | ecosystem: Environmental > Aquatic > Marine > Hypoxic... | reverse complement strand
CGGAAAGAGAAAAGACACATTAAAGGAGGATGATTTGTTAGAGCCAGAGGGTCCTTACGGTCTCTCCAAGATGTGTGCTGAGAAATTTTGTCGAATGTACGCAAGTTGTTATGGGTTGGACATACCAGATTGGCCCAAGATGCCAGCCAGATAGGGGACTTTCAATATTTACGGGTAGACATTTTGAATTCCAACACTACGCAAGACAAAGAAGCAGAGATAGAGTTCTTTCAGGGGTTTGGAAGGACTGGATATGAGGCGTTTACGGCCGCAGGCTATCTGAAACTTCTGGCGGAATATGAGTGCCAAACTACACCATTGTCCGGCAAGCATGTAATTGACTTCGGTTGTGGGACCGGTGCCTTCACCGCAAGAATCCGACAAGATGGCATGACGGTAACTGGCGTTGATATTACGTTAGGATGCCTTGCCAGAGCTCGAAAGGAACATCCAGGCATCGCGTGGGTGGTCAGTGACATTGAACAAACAGGGCTTCAGGCCTCCTGTGCAGATATCGTCGTGCTGTCTGGGGTAATGCATCATTTCCGCAATCTCCGTAGAGTGATACGGGAAGCGCATCGTGTCTTGAAGGTAGGAGGAAAAGTCTTTGCATATGACCCCAACAAACGCAATCCTGCAATGTGGCTGTTCCGCGATGAGAAATCGCCTATAAGGTCGCTCCGTGGAATTACGCGCAACGAGCGACTCTTGGACCCCGGGGAGGTCCGCACAGAATTGGAGGCAGGAGGCTTTCGAGGAATTAATGTGTACGCTATATCTGGCATAGGGTTCAAGCACATTGAAGGCAAGCTGACCCAATTAGGATTGCCGATGTACAATGTCTGGGATTACTTATTGTCCAAAGTGCCTTGCTCGCGTCATTTTGGGTCGTTTATCATCACATCGGCCGAAAAATAAATGCAACCTCTATGCCTGCGAGTGAGTTGGGCCATGTGGGAGAGCGGAGGATATGCATATCTATTAGCACTTCCGACAAGTGTATCGCTACACGGTTGTTTGTCGCAGTTCATCTGATTAGCTTGTTCTTCAACGGTGATAGGACAGATCCCTAAAATAGGTATCAATACCTTGTACATACAATTGTACAGAACCACATCCTTGACCGGGGTAACCCCATCACTCCTGTGGGTAACTCCCGCGTTGACGAAGGCATTCTATTACTCCTCTGGACAAGAATAATCCCTACAGTTCCTCTTTCACGTGGCTCGCGCCTCTTTTGAGTTGACGCCAAACCAACTGCCATGAGCGCATGACACCGAAGGTATATTCACCTATGGTGGTCTCGCCGCATGCGGCCAGGTCCGGTACAGCGGCGCACCTTTTCTGTGCGCGGAGTGCATGCCAGTTTCCAAACCTTCAGCTCCCTCCACCACCCTGAACACTAGTAGATTCCGCGGCCCCACGTTGACGACGGTCACGACGCCCTGAAATAATCATCGCTGCCTTTATCGAGGGCGACGCGCTGCTGGGTTCCAGGCCCACGACAGGTTGTGCGCCAGTTCGGGCAGGCGCTCGATGCACGCGGGGAAAATGGACTACCCACTTTTGGGAGGATTATCTAGGTGCGTTTCCATCGAAAGGGAGGTTCACACGGGCTCGCGCACGGGGGTAGAATATACTAGAAAAGCCATCGCCCGGAGGTATTTCCTCGCAATGAATCCGACCACGGCTCGCACCTTCGACAACCAGCTGCCGCAGACGCAGGCCGTGCTGCGTGATCTGGAACAGCTCCCCATAATTGTCGGCGCAGACATTCCGCAAGCTGCGTGTGAGGCGATGTTAGCACAGGTTGCTGCATGGCGGGGTCTGAACAAGGCTGACCTGAGCGGAATCAACGCAGTATGATCAAAAGGTTTTCACCCATCAGCAGCGGGTTAGGTGATGAGATAGGTGATGAGAAATGTTCGTCATTAGTTCTTCGCTTCAGTGCTATTTGGCGGGGTTAAAGGTACCCTCAACTATTGGTCAACAATTTACAAGAAAATGGAATCGCGTTACATTTTCATTATCCTATATTGTTCCGTTGAAAAGCTATTGTCCAGGGGAGACTATCGGAAAGACAAATTGAGACATTCTTCCTGAGAACCGATCGATTTTTACACTGCTGTGGATCTGATTGGCCGGGAGCTTCCTGCGGATGCCAATCAGATTGAGGTCATTCCTTGTCTATCGCCTGTGCGTTGACACACCGGCTGGTGGCTAAACAATGTGTCTTCATGGTTGCTCATAATTGTGATGGGGATAGCAACCAACGGTGCAACAGTGTGGAATTTGCTGTACTTCGGAGATTATTCCAGTGTTTCGGCGCAATCTTTTGCTGGTTTTTTCTCTATGGGCTACACTATGCTCAATACAGGTGACAATCCATTGACTGGCATTGGGTACAGTGAATAGTCCTAATGCGCACGTTAATATTGTCTCAAGCCGTGGTACTCAATGCCGTGGTACTCAATCTTGGCTGCTGGGGAAGATTGCCAGTCGAACGGGACAGACAATTGTTGTTTTGGGGATATGCTTGTTTGTGGTATCCAGATTAGCAATGTATTTCTTACTGGCTCAGGTCGGCACATTGCAGGTGATTGCTTTGACCTTAGGCGTTGCAAGTGTCATGGCACTGAACATTTGTGAACGTATTCACGCTTGAACTTCAGGCGATTAGAGAGATGCAATGCTCAGTAAGACTATTGCATCTCGGATTGATTGAGATCAAAACGAAATGAAGGAGCATGGATATCCTTTGGTTCAGCGTCGAGATATGGGGACCGCGGCTAGGATTTTTCTGACAACATATCTTGTTTGCGCCTTTTTCTTTAAGCCGGATCTCAGTTTTGCTCGGTTTGTGTTCGTGACGAAGGCCATTGCTCATTATGGCACTGTCTTCGTGAATCAGGTTGAAAATGAACTCCGCCTGGAGGCTGCTGATGTCCGGACTTATGGGGAACACAGGTATGTATGTTGCGCGAATCTTGGACTCCCATTTATTGCACTCATAAGCTATGTCCCGTACGCTACCCTTGTTCTCCCAAGCATCCAAGACAGAGGCTTAGATCCAGTCTTGGAGCTTAAGTTGTCACAATTCGTAATGGCGCTTAGCACAGTGGTGCTGTTTACTGCATCCACGGCAGCGATTTTCTATCTGTGTCTGCGGTTGCTAGCGGTGAACCGTACCAAGAGCATCTTATTCACATCTTTATTATACGTTGGCACACCTATAGCTTTCTATTCGCTCAATGTCACCAATGGTCAAAATATTGTTGGGATGTTTCTGCTACTGTGCGCCTTTTACTTTCTATTACTGGCTTTAACGAAACGGATCGGTGCACACTGGCTAATTAGTGGGCTGCTTGCTGGTTTGGCGGTCGTCGTTGACTTGCCGGCGTTTGCCGCCTGGCCATTCTTCCTGATGCATTTGGTAAGAATCAATTCTAGAGCCTGCCTATTGTGGTCCGTGGGCGCTTTACTCGGAACCCTTCCCTTTTTCCTGATCAATGCCTTCGCTTTTGGCAGTTTCCTTCCTCCGCATAGTCAGTTCTTGGGGATGCCACTGCAGGCCTGGCTAGCCGTGTGGCCAATATTCATCGAGTTTACCATCGGCTTTCAAGTGGGCCTCTTGTTTTATTGCCCATTATTGATTGTGCTGCTGCTTGCGCCGTATTCGCGAGGTTTGGATGTCTTTCCACCTCGGAAAATTATTCTGATTGCGACACTGGCATGGCTCTTTGTTATAAGTGTTGCAACCCAACTTGGTTTTGGCGGAAGCGCAATATCCGGTTCGAAGTGGTATTTAAATCAAGGCGGAGGTGGCCCAAGGTATTTGCTGCCGGTAATACCTTTTCTCTTCGTCAGTCTGGCACAATTACGGCTTAGCTCTGTTTGGCTGAGACGATTGTTCTCCTGGCTATGTTTATCGTCCATTGCCATCAATCTGCCAGGATTGTTTTGGACTGGCGGGAAAGCATGGTTTCTCAACAATTTGATGCTCTTTCTGAAAAATGGTGTTAATAGCTACATGTTGCAAGATATTCGGGCATTGTTGGCGTACATGGGCCTGAATGTTGCGCATTTCTCGATTTTTCCTACCCTGGGAATGCTAACCTTTGTTCTTTGGTGGCTCTGGAAAGGTGATGATTTATTTAGAAACATTGTCGGCACTGGTGAGCGGGCTCCTCCAGACCAAAAGGTACTTTCTTAAAAGTTGCTCTGGCTTGCGCATTCATGGCTGCCTATAGAGGGCACAACTGTGTGGGGTGGCCTTTTTTGCCGCCCAGCTGCCATGCAAGGAGAGAGCATGTCTTAGCCATGAGATAATTTATTACTGGGGGAACAGGATTTTTGGGCAGTCATCTAACTGAGAAATTGATAAAGATTGGACATTCCATCACTGTTTATGATAATTTTATGAGAGAAGAAGAAGCAGAGAGAAATGTAGCTATAATTTGGAAACTGTTGGTACTGAAACACTAGAAATAATTTGGGGTGACATATTGAATTTGGAGAGGATGAAAGAAGCTATTCAAGACAAGGACTTGATTTTTCATTTTGCTGCTTTACCAAGTCATAGACTTGCAATGAAAGAGCCGAGAAATATGCTGAAGTGGACATTGTTAGAACCGTAAATGTTTTGGGGGCTGCAAAATTAGTGGATCCATCTCCAGTTGTGTTGTTTGCTTCATCAAATCAAGTCTACGGAAAGAGAAAAGACACATTAAAGGAGGATGATTTGTTAGAGCCAGAGGGTCCTTACGGTCTCTCCAAGATGTGTGCTGAGAAATTTTGTCGAATGTACGCAAGTTGTTATGGGTTGGACATACCAATGACAAGATGCCACCATGTAATTGGCATGGTACACTCTGATCATCAAAATCTGTACGGTAAACAATAATTCAAATGCAACGCACCTCATTTACAGTTGATGGCGCTATCAGATAACAGACAACTTAATCCAGTCCGGGCCCAGCCAGACCTTTGCGTAGTTGGTGGCGCAGGCCATGTTGGTCTGCCACTGGCGTTAGTGTTTGCCTCCCAAGGTTTGCACATTCTCATCTATGATGTCGACGAGCGAGCCGTTGAGTTAATCCGGAGAGGTACAGTTCCATTTGCAGAGCGCGGAGCAAAGCCTTTGCTCGAACACGCGCTAGAAAACGGAAGATTGTCTTTTGCTTCTAATCCAGCTGCTGTGGCGGGAATACCGACCATTGTCGTAACAATTGGCACTCCGATTGATGAGTTTCTCAATCCGGTACTGGACACGGTGAAACTCTGTATAGATGATTTGTTTCCACATCTGACCGGGGAACAGTTGATTGTGCTGCGCTCTACGGTCTCTCCTAGGACCACGCAATGGCTTGACGAGTATTTCCAATCTAAGGGCAAGATTATGAAAGTTGCCTTCTGTCCAGAGAGAGTAGTTCAGGGTCGGGGGATTGAAGAGGTTCAACAGTTGCCGCAGATTGTCAGTGGCACTACTCTGGAAGCCGAAAATGAAGCCGTTCGGCTCTTTGAGTTGATCGTGCCTGTGGTCGTTCGTCTCTCTCCGCTGGAAGCCGAGTTTGCAAAACTTTTCAGCAACGCTTACCGTTACATTCAGTTTGCGGCCGCAAACCAGTTCTTCATGATAGCCAATTCAGCGGGTGCAGACTACCATCGTATCTTGACTGGCATGAAGCAGGATTATGCTCGTCTCGAAGGCTTGCCGGGGCCAGGACTTGCGGCCGGCCCTTGTTTGGTGAAAGATACCATGCAGCTTCTTGCCTTCGCTAACAATCAGTTTAGCCTAGGGAATGTTGCGATGCTGGTAAACGAGGGGTTGGTGCTGTATATAGTGGATGAGATTGTAACTAAATATGACCTCAGCCAGCTTCGTGTCGGGCTGTTGGGAATGGCCTTCAAGGCGGACAGCGATGATACCCGATCATCGCTCAGTTATAAGCTAAAGAAGGTGTTGGCTTTTCGAGCCAGAGAGGTGCTGACGACTGATCCGCATGTCACCTCTGATCCTGATTTGAAGCCTCTTGATGAAGTGATTGAAGAGAGTGATTTGCTGATTGTGTGCGTACCGCATAGCGCTTATGCTGGACTGGATGTAAAAGGGAAACCCGTAGTGGATGTCTGGGGCTATCTTAGATGAGTAAGAGAGAGCGGAAGGTTCGTGTAGGAATCGTGGGGATTGGTTTCGGACAGCAGGTTCATCTTCCGGCTTTTCAATCCCATCCCATGTGCGAGGTTGTAGCCATTTGTGCCAGCAATCATGAGCGAGCTTCGAGTGCTTCTACTCGTCACGGCGTGGCGAAATCATATGGGGACTGGAGAGAACTCGTAGAAGATGCAGATGTTGACGCCGTTTCCATTGCCACACCACCCTTTGTTCAGCCGGAGATTGCCATGGGAGCACTTTCGCAGGGCAAAGCTGTGTTTTGCGAAAAGCCCTTGGCGCTGTCGAAAGCAGCGGCGCTGGAGATGACGGCTGCGGCAGAGCGAGTCAGCCTCGCCAACATGGTAGATTTTGAATTCGCGGAGGTCGAGGCGTGTCACCACGCCAAAGTTGTCTTGGATCGCGGTGGGATCGGCCATTTGCGCCACATCGCTGTTTCCTGGAACGTGGAAACTTATACGAACCGAACGGGTATACGATCTTGGAAAAGCCGGCCTAAACAGGGTGGAGGGGTGCTCAATTCATTCGTCTCACACACTTTCTATTACCTGGAGTGGTTTGCGGGGAGGATTAATAGGCTTTCGGCGAGCTTATCCTGTGCGCTGGATGACGATAGAACAGGTGACACATTGGCCGTGCTATGTCTGGATTTGGCGTCGGGCGCCCAGGCATCACTTTCTATCAGCAACCATGCGTTTCTGGGAAGTGGCCATCGTGTAGAGTTTTATGGTGATGAGGGGGCGCTGGTGTTGGAAAATACCACATCTGACTATGCAGCTGGCTGGCGGGTACAGCACGGAACGCGTGCTTTAGATTGCCTTCAAGTCGTGCACCAGGATGACCATTCACGGGCGACCGGGTCTGATGGTCGAGTGGCCGCGGTAGCGTGTCTGGTGCAGCGTTTTGTGAATTGGATCATAACAGACGTGCCAAGCGCCCCGAGCTTCAGAGATGGGTTGCGTGTGCAGGACTTGCTAGAAGCGGCAAGACAGTCCCACGACCTGGGCTGCTGGGTGGACACTCCCTGCTAGATGAGTACCAAAACATATTTGGTTACCGGCGGTGTAGGTTTTCTCGGCGCTGCATTGGTGCGCCGGCTGGTTCACGAAGGATGTCACGTCCGAGTGCTGGATAATAAGTCTCGGGGGTCTGTGGTGCGTTTGGAGGACGTCGCGGACCAATTTGAATTTGTCGAAGCCGATATTCGAGATGCCGTGGCCGTGCAGAAGGCCGTAAAGGGTGTGGATAGCATCTGTCACTTTGCCTTTGTCAACGGTACAGAGTTATTCTACGCCAAGCCTGACTTCGTTCTTGATGTGGGGGTCAACGGAATCGTCAACGTCATTAATGCCTGTCTAAAGCATGACGTTGGCGAGCTCATCTTGGCCTCCAGTTCGGAGGTTTACCAAACACCTCCAGTTGTACCGACCGACGAAACAGTGCCGTTATCTATCCCCAACCCCTTGAATCCGCGCTATTCGTATGGCGCTGGCAAGATCATCAGTGAGATAATGGCGATTAACTATGGCCGGAAGTACTTTGAGCGAGTCGTCATATTCCGCCCACACAATGTATATGGCCCGGACATGGGTTGGGAGCATGTGGTGCCGCAGTTAGTCCTGCGCCTGAAGGAACTTTGTCGGGAACTGGATGATCCTATCCAGTGTCCGATACAGGGATCCGGGGAAGAAACACGCTCCTTCGTGTTCATTGACGATTTCACAGATGGATTGATGCTGTTAATCGAGAGGGGGGAGCATCTTGGAATTTACAATGTCGGAACGACTGATGAAATTGCGATAGCAGAAGTAGTCCGTATGGTTGGGGGTTATTTTGGCAGGCGTGTGGAAATCGTGCCCGGTGATTTACCTGCAGGTGGAACTCTGAGGCGTTGTCCGGATATCACGAAACTGATGGCGCTAGGATACCTACCGAGGCATTCTCTCCAACAGGGGTTGCGTGTTGTTGCCAGTTGGTATGATGAGCATGCCGATCAGCAACCTCGACCATTCGACGAAAGTAGGTACAGTATAAAATGACAGTCACTCGAACGCTGGCTGCAGGAACTGGAGCTACTGTTGTAGTTGACTGTTGCCAGATTTGCGACTCACCGGATTTGCACCCCACTCTCTTTTTGGGCTATCTACCTCCCGTGAACCAAATGCGCATGATTGGCGAATCTCCCAGAGAGCAACCGGCCTTTCCTGCGCAGTGGCTCTATTGCCCACGGTGCCAATTGGTACAACTCGGTCTAGTCGTAGATCCAAATATATTGTTCGCACCGGATTATCCGTACACGAGCGGTACAACAAGAATATTGCGCGATAATTTTTCCGAGCTGTACCAGGAATGCAAAACCATGATTGGGCTGGGCCCGGACGACCTAATCGTTGATATTGGCTCTAACGATGGGACCCTCTTACTCAGTTTTCGGGACGGGGGCCATCGGGTTCAGGGCATTGAGCCAACCTTGGCTGCAAACCTTGGCAACGAGCAGGGAATTCCTACCATGATTGCTTTCTTCGGTGGTGAGGCGGCGGAAAAAGTGCAAACCAAGCACGGCCCGGCGAAGGTCGTGACAGCAGCCAATGTGTTTGCGCATATGGAGAACATTCACGAGATCGTGGCGAGCATCATACTCATGCTGGATGATCAAGGGGTTTTTGTCTCCGAATCTCACTATCTGATGAGCTTGATTGAGACGCTGCAGTATGACACGATTTATCATGAGCATTTGCGTTACTATTCGCTCCACAGCCTGCAGTATCTGTTGTCAGCACATGGTTTGGAAGTATTTCACGCCAAGCGCATTCCCACTCATGGCGGGTCTATTCGTGTATACGCTGCACGAGTTGGCGATTATGCGGTGCGGTCGTCAGTAACTGCAATCCTCAATCAGGAAAAGGCTTCTGGCCTGAGTGCGGAAAAGTTGGAAGAGTTCAAGCAACGGGTTGTTGTCTCTAAGCTCCAGTTGTATGGATTGTTGCTCGACATAAAAAAACGGGGGGGACGCATCTATGGCATTGGTGCTCCGTCACGCGCCAGCACTTTAATCAATTATGTGGGGCTGGACGACGGAATTCTAGAGTGTGTGCTCGAGGTCAAAGGCTCTCGCAAGATTGGCAAGTACATGCCCGGGACGCTTATTCCGGTCGTTCAAGAGTCACCATTGTTCCAGGATCAGCCAGAGTACGCGTTGCTGTTGTCTTGGCACATTGCGGATGAGCTGATTCCAAAGCTTGCGCAAAAGGGATACCGAGGTAAGTTCATTGTTCCTTTACCAATGCCAAAGATCATTGAGGCGTGATAGGAACCTCCATTTCTGGTATTAATCCGAATGTGTACACTGGACATTGTTATTCCTGCTTACAATGAAGGGAAGAATATTGTCCAAGTTTTGGAAGCTCTTCTTCAGTCGGTCCAAACACCGTTTCGCATTTTAATTTGCTACGATCACGAAACTGATACTACACTAAAAGCGCTGCAGAGATACCGAGACAACCCTCCTTTTGAGATCCAGTTCGTCAAAAATAGCGGGGATGGACCACATGGAGCGGTTGTGAGTGGTTTTCGGTGCAGCACTGCGGAGAGCGTACTGGTAATGCCCGCGGATGACACTTACAACGCCGGTATTATTGACCAGATGGTCCTGAAACTCCAAAAAGGGTGCGACATTGTTGCAGCGAGTCGTTTTATGCCGGGCGGGTGCATGCACGGAGCCCCCTGGTTAAAGGCTTTTCTGGTGCGAATGGCCGCTTTCACACTCTACCATGCGGTCCATCTCCCGACCCGGGACGCTACCAATGGATTTCGCCTCTTTTCTCGCAGAGTGCTTGAAGAGGTTGAAATTGAGAGTTCACAGGGCTTCGCTTACAGTCTTGAACTCTTGGTGAAATGTCATCGGATGGGCTGGAGAATCGGTGAGATACCAGCACTGTGGTTTGAGCGAGCCGGACGTAAAAGCCGCTTTCGGGTGATCAGGTGGTTGCCCGAATATCTGCGTTGGTACTTTTACGCTTTTGCGACTTCATTCCCCTGGCGGAAAGTCGCCAGTAGAGCAGCTCACAACAGACAAAAAGTGATACGAGACCCTCGTGCACGGTGAGAGCTACCGTTCCAACGGGGAAGGCATCCTTCTACACACAATCTTTGTTGCCGGGTGGCCCTTGTCCGGCTTGGCGGACACTGATGTGCATCTTTTACACCACACTTAATTTCCGCCTCACCGGCGGCCAATTTGTCTGTGGGCAGATCATGTTGGCGGCCGGTGAGGCCGGGAACGAAGTCTGTCCGGTCTCGCCCTCGCGCGGGAGTAGAATATACCAGAAAACCCATTGCACGGAGGCACTCACTTTCAATGAATCTGATTACCGTTCGCGCCTTCGATGAACAGCTACCACAGATGCAGGCCGTGCTGCGCGAGTTGGTGGAGATTGAATCACCCTCCACTGACAAAGCGGCGCTGGACCGTATGGGTGCGAAACTGACGCAACTGCTGCGCCCGCTCGAACCCGAAATCGAGATTGACGCACAGCCGGTCGCCGGGGACAACATCGTGGCGCGCTGGCCGGGCAGCAACGGCCGCGTCAAGGGTGGTTTCCTTATTCTTTGCCATTTCGACACCGTGCACCCCATCGGCATGCTGGCGGAGAACCCGGTGCGCGTGCAGGCGGGCGAGATGTACGGGCCGGGAACAATCGACATGAAAGCTAGCATCGTGCAGATGCTCTTTGCGCTGCAGACGCTGCGCGCCGAGCAGCGCTGGCCGCAGTGGCCGCTCACCCTGCTGCTCACCTCCGATGAGGAGGTCGGCTCGGAGGGCGCGCGTCCGCTGATTGAATCACTCGGTCGCCGGGCCGAGTTGGTGTTGTGCATGGAACCGGCGCTTCCGGGCGGCGCGCTGAAAACCGCGCGCAAAGGCGTGGCCAACTTCGAGGTGGTCACGCGCGGACAGGCCGCACATTCCGGCGCAAATCACCGCAGTGGGGTCAATGCAATCGAGGAGATGGCGCACCAGGTACTGGCACTGCAGGCGTTGACCGATTACGAGGTCGGCAGCACCGTCAGCGTGGGCAAAATCACTGGCGGCACGCGCAGCAACGTGGTGCCGGACGAGTGCCGCCTGATTGTCGATTTACGCATAACCACGCAGGCGGAAGCGGAGCGCATGACCGCCTTGTTTGAGGGCCTACAGGCGAAATTACCCGGCGCGCAGCTGCACGTGACCGGCAGCCTGGAGCGAGCGCCCATGCCGCGCACAGAAGCAATCGCGGCGGCTTACCATCGTGCGTGTGAGATTGGCGCGGCGCTGGGGATAGGCATAAACGAGGGCAGCACCGGTGGTGGCTCGGACGCGAACCTGATCGCGCCATTCAGCGTGCCTATTCTAGACGGCCTAGGCCCACAAGGAAATGGCGCGCACACCCGCAATGAATCTCTGACCCTGGAGAGCCTCGCCCCGCGCACGGCGCTGCTGGCCGGCATTCTGAGTGAATGGCGCCTCGACTGAAGCCAGGCTATCTCTGGCTCGCTGCGCTCTGGTTCTACTGGTGGACGCGGCTGCACAATTTAGGCGCGCTGCCGGTCTTTCTTGACGAAGCGGCTCACATTTGGTGGGCACGCCTAGCGTGGGACTGGCAGCCCTTCCACGCCGCCTCGGATGGACGCCTGTTGAATGTGCTCTGGGCATCGGTCTTCTGGCCGTTCAGTGGTAGCGTGTGGGTGGCGCGCGCCGCCACTGTGCTCCTCACCACCGTCGGTTTCGCTGCGCTGCTGGCGTTCGCCCGGCGCTTTCTAGAGCCGCCGGCCGCCGCGGTCACTGCAGTCACCTACACTCTCGTGCCCTTCGCACTGTTTTTCGAGCGTATGCAGCTCCCCGATGTGTACGCGACTGCCTGCGCCATATTGCTTCTCTGGTCAAGCGCAGAACTTGCGCGTTCCCCACGTAGGCGAGGCGACAAAGTCCTCACCGCAATCGCTCTGGCAGCAGGCCTGCTCTCCAAACTGACCAGCCTGGTGTTTGTGCCGGTTCCAGCTCTGGCCGCGCTCGTTTTCGGCCACCGCGCCCGCTGGCGGGTGCACGCCCGCGCAACCTTGCATGCTTACCTGCTCGCGGCCTCGCTGCTGCTGCCGGTGCTGGTGGTGCTGCGCATCATTGCCCGCTCCGACCTCGGGTTGGATTTGCTCGCCCGCAAGACAGCCGGTTCCCCGGCCGAGATGTGGGTTCAGGCGAAGATGACAGGCCCGATGACGTGGATCTTTTTCCGCACGCTGTTCACGCCGTGGCTGTGGTGGCCGGGGCTGGCGGCTATCGCCATCGCGCTCTGGCAACGCGCGCAAGCCAGCCTGTACGTTTGTGCCATAGCTCTTTTTGGTCTGCTGCCGCTGATTGCCAAAAGCAGCACAGGCTTCTTGGAGGCGCGCTTCGCGCTGCCCTATGTGGCGCTGCTCATCCTACTGATGGCCGCTGGGGCTTCCGCGCTGTGGCAGCCTGTGGTGCGGGCGGTCACGCCTGTCCGCATCGTCGTCGTCACACTCGCGCTACTGACGCTTTTCCCGGGCGCCCAGTTCATGTCAAAGGCTTTCAGCCAGCCGGCCGCGTTGGAACTACCCTGGCGCGATGAATGGGAGTACATCAGTGGCTGGCCCTCGGGCTATGGATTCCGTGAGATTGCCACGCAATACCACGCGCACGGCCAGCCGCAACGGTTGCTGACCTTCGACCTGGGCGGGCAGCAGCGCCTGGCGGCCTATCTACCCCCCGATTCTGCGGTCACGCCGGTATGGGTTCCGCCAGACAAATTCGCCGCCGCACTCGTCTCCACACCGGGTAGCGCTCCCACGCTGCTAGTGCTCGACCACCCCAAAGACGACGCTGATCTGGCAACACTTGAGTTGGATTTGCGCCCGCTGCAGAGGTACACGCGGCCAGGGGGCGAATCGTGGCTAACGGTTTACGATTTGGGAGTTGCTGCCAGCGGCAGCGACTAGGCGGATACCGCCTCCACCCGGTACGAAAACTCAATCGGCATAGCCTGCTTCAACATCGCGTGCACCGAGCAGTATTTCGTTGTGGAAAGCTCTACCGCGCGTGCCACGGCATCCGCCTGCACGGAGTCGCCGGTTACGACATACTCAACCCTCGCCGCGGTGAAGACGCGCGGGTGCTGCTCAGTTTTATCGGCCTGCACGCGCACCTCGAAATCGGTTACCTGCTGCCGCTTTTTCTGCAAGATTGAAATCACGTCCATGGCCGTGCATCCCGCCAGCGCAATCAAAACCAGTTCCATCGGCGATGCGCCGCTGCCGGTCTCGGCCACGCCAGAGGCCAGTTCAACCGCATACCCGCTGTCGGCCCAGCCGGAAAAATCCAGTCCCTCTCTCCATCTAACCTCTGCCCGCATCATTGCCTTCCTTTCTGGGAAACCCGTGCCCGGCGTTAACTACCACGCGCCTATCGTGCGCATCCCCGCCAGCACGCGCGGTAGCATGCGCGTGCAAAGGCAATACGCCCCGCGCCGGCACGGATAATCCCACGCCCCCATCGTGCGCACGACACGCCCGCGAAAACCGGCCTTGAAGCGCCACACTCCCCAAAGCGGGTCACTGGGCGTAAACTCGTCCGGCGCGCCCCAGAAATCATAGACGCTGCAGCCGGATGCCTTCGCTCGGCAAATCGCCTCCCACTGCAGCAGATAGTTAGGCATTTTCTCGCTGTGGGCCCCGCTGGACATACCATACATGTAGGTCGCACGCCCACCAAAGGTGAACATGATAAGCGCGGCCACCAATTCACTGTCCACCTCCGCCAGCAGCGGCTGCGCCGAGCCCGTGCGCATGAAACTGCCCCACGCATCACGATAATAACGCTGCGGCCGGATGACGAAACCGTCACGCTCGGCGGTGCGCGCATACAGCCCAAACAGCGATTCGAGATCACTGTCCGTGCCTGCGCGAACCGTCACCCCCTTGCGCGCGGCCAGACGAACATTGTAACGAGTTTTCTGCCGGAAGGAAGCCAGCAAAGCGGATTCGTCCTGCGCCAGATTTAGCAGCACCGTGTTGCGGAACTGCACCTGCTGCCGAGATTCGCGCCAACCCGCGGCCATCAGATCCCCCACTACCTCCAGCCCGAGCGCATCCGCCTGCGCCTCCACGCTATCGGGCACGCCATAACCCACGGGCACTTGCGGGTCAACCTTCAAGAGGAGTGCGCCCTCGCGGCAGGCCAGAGAGCGCAAATCGCGCAGCACTCGCCGACGCAGGTCGGCGTCGGCCCAGTCGAGCAGCGGGCCACGCGGAACATACGCGATTGTGGCGCGCAGCCCGAAACGCTTTTCGCTGCGCCGCAGCAGCTGTGCGGCCGCCAGCGGACGTCCCTCGTGCCACCAGACCCAGCGCTGCGGCGTCCATCCGTGCCGTGATTTGAATTCCCCCCAGTCCCATGATTGCAGCAAATCCGCAGCGGGCAGCTCCGCCAGCGTCGCGTGCCACTCGTCTCGGGTTGCCACTGCGTGCATTAACCTGGTCACGCCTGTACTCCGGTGCGCGCCGCAACAAAGCGTTGATACAGTCGGTGCGCCCACGGCAGGTACACGCGCTCCCACGCGCCCGCGTTGCGCTCCACTCGCCCCCCGAACCCGCGCTTGAAACGATACACGGGCCAGAGGCCGTCCTTCCGCGTGGCGAAATCGGATTCAAGCACGTCCGTTTCTACATCCGGAACGCCCCACAGATCGTAGCTGTCACAGCCACGCGCCTTCGCCCAGCGCATTGCCGCCCACTGCAGCGCATAGGAGGGCATGCGCTCGCGCCCCTGCTCGCTGGATGCGCCATAGAAATACCAGGCGCGCTCCCCGCACGCGAAGACCATCAGGGCAGCGAGCGGGCGGCGTTGATATTCGGCCAGCAGCAGCGTCGCCTGCTGTCGCGCCGAAAACAGACGGTATGCGTCCCGGTAATACTCCGCGGAATGCACCCCGAAGCTGCCGCGCTGACCGGTGGACTGCAGCAACCGCTGAAATGCGGCCAGGTCCGCCTCGGCTGTCTCCGGCGTCGCCGCACGCACGCTGACGCCCCGTCGCTCGGCCAGACGGATGTTGTAGCGCGTCTTCTGCTTCATGCCTGCCAGTATTTCGTCTTCCGGAGGGGTGAGGTCGACAATGAGGGTGCGCCGCGGCTGCACGGCATGGCGGGCGCGAGACAAGCCGAGATCGCTCAGCGCGCGAGCCGCCGCACCGGTTTCGGGCATGTCAGGCTCGATTTGCAAGAAGATGGCGCGCCGCGCGCGCGCGGCCTCGTCGCAGAGCGCCAGAACATAGCGGCATTGTTCCGCATCCGACCAATCCAGCAGCGGGCCTTTGGGTAGATATGCCACGGATCCGAGACCCAGCGGCAGCGCCCGGAAAAGAATCTGCGCCCCCGCCACTGGCCGGTCCCCGTGCCGCGCCACCACCCGCGTGGCCGCCCAACCGAAGCCACACTTCAGTTCGGCCCAGGTGGATGTTTGCAGAATGTGGGCGCTGACAACGGGCGTAGCCCGTTCGAGCGGCTGCTGCCGGAAGTCCGCAACGAAAGCGTCCCACTCGGCAGCGGTGAGGGGGGCGGACACGGGGGGATTATAGCATCGCGTATGTGCGGGTTATGCCGCGCGAAGGGCAATCAGCGGCCCAAAAAGGTCGGGAAAAGTGGGGCCTTGCCACCCCCGCTCGGCGGTGACACGTGCCGTGTTCATCTGCGGCCGGAGATTGAAACCTTCAAGCACGAATCGGCCACGGCGCGGCGGGCAGGTGGCCGCCGGAAACTGAGCAACCAGAGCGCGGCCAGCAGCAGCAAAGCCGCCAAGTTGACAACCAGCACCACTCTCCGGAATGGCGAAAGGTAAGGGATAATCTCGAGGATGTGACTTCCGGCCGGGGATTGCAGCCCGATGAGCCCAAAGGCGGTTGGGGAGGTTTCCACCTCCGCCCCGTCTAGCGTGACGCGCAAGTACGGGTAATAGGAGTAACTGAGTTGCAGATACGCGGGGGAGGACAGTTCGTAATCCATGCGCACATATTGCGACTCCATCAAATGCTCGCCAACTCTGGCCGTCAGAGTGCTCCCGGAAAGGGTCGAGTTTCCACGGGGGCCTTCCACGGCAAGGATTGGGATAAAGGCGGCTGCGCCGCTTTCCCGGTCGATGCTCATCTCGCGGGCGAGGGGAGCAAACTGCAGCCGCGGCTCAACAACCATTGATGCGCTGTCACCCTGCCGCCCGGACTACCATTGGGGGTGGGTGGCACCAGATAGTTCACGAACAATTGGTGCCTTAGCATATCTACCGCAACCAACCCGCAGACTAACGCGAGAATTCCGGCTTTGCGCAAATGCAGCTCTCTCCACAATCGCAGGGTTTTGAATCTTGATTTGAGCAGGCAATCTTCAATCTCACTTACCAATATTCCTACCCCGGCTGCCCCTATAACCACCACAAAAACGAGGTATTGCCCCTGAGCAGTAAGAAAAAACGAGAAAGGTCCAAGCGCCAAGAACAGCGCCATCCCCAACAGTGCCAAAGGCGCTAGCAGCTGCCATTTCCGGCGAATTAACGCCACGACCCCACCAACCAATGCCAGGGTCATGATGCTAATGCCGACGTATCCGTACACCCACCCAGTGCCCTGACTTCCAGCAAAAGTGAATGTGGCAGCCCAGGGCGTGTTATATAGGGGATCATCCGGGGACACATAACCTTCCGGATACCAACCCGGTATCACTGTTAGGTTGACTTCCTGGAGTGGCGGCAAGGTGAAATAAAGCGAGGACAAGACCCCCAACCCACACCAGGATACCAGCCGCTTAACGGCCTGCAGTTTGTAACCAGCTGACGGTATAGTCTCCCGAAGGGTAAGCACTCGAATGACACCGTATATTGCAGCAAAAATAGTGCTGTATCCACCCAAAAAAACATGTGATATCAACGCGATCGCGGTAACAAACGCTAACCCAATGCCTGCACGCCGCCGACCTACGCGAACTAGCAGGCTATCAACTAAATACAGCTGCAAAGGCCACAGAAGAAAGGTGGGCACCAGCGGGAGCTTGTTCACGTAAACGATGACATGATATCGATAGTAAGCAAAGCCATAGGCGAACCCTGCCGCCAGACCAGCGTATTTTGACCCTGTCAGGTTTTGAACGTAAAGGTAGATGACATACACGGACAACATGTGCAACGCGAGGAAAACCAGTTTGATTCCGACCCATATGTTGGGGATGACGGTATTTACCAGAGCGACCACGGTGAAGAACAAAGGGCTGTAGAACTGCATTACAGGACCACCCATATCCCCCCAGTTAGTCCATATAGGCAACTGTGCATGCGTGAGCACATCTTTGACGATCCAGGCCAACGTGGTGTAATAAATACCATCACTTGCGGCAGTTACATATCCGGGGAGAAGGAAATAGCTTCCCGATAGCAGTCCGAGGCTTGTCACAACAATGCCAACGCCAACAGGCCGGTTCACGACACGGCGCAGGATATCGCTGACCACTTGCCATCGGGTTTCGAGCACCACAAGCGCCAAAAGACACATCGTCGCAATTCCCCGCACCCACCAGCGAATTTGCTGCACGAACAGCGCCCAGGGCGGCGGCGGCCCCCAGTCTCTAAGCCTAAGAAACGGCCCGTAAACAGTGTGCAACTCGGCGTGCAAGTACCAGATTACAATGGCCGCGAGCGCACACCATACTACAATCCGGACGCGTGATTCTTGCACTACGCTGGTTGTTGAATCAGGGTCACTGCGCATGAAAGGGCCAGCCACTTTGAAGGACCGCGCTCAGGAGCGCAAGTATGAAGCGCCGTTCACATCCACGATACAACCGGTAAGGAAATCCGTGCCTTCAGAGGCGAGAAACAGCACCGTACGCGCCACTTCATCCGGCCGCGCAACGCGGCCCAGCGGACTCTGCCGGCGGATGGATTCTCCCCGCGGGCCGGAGAGGGTCTCGGCTGCCATCTCGGTCTGCACGAAACCGGGCGCGACCACATGCACGAAGATATTGTGCGGCGCAAGCGCATGCGCCAGCGACTGGCTGAGCGCGTTCAGACCAGCCTTGCTGGCACCGTAGGCCGGGGCGTCAGGCTCTCCACGAAACGCCCCCCGCGAGGAGACGTTCACAATCTTTCCGCCCCCATGCGCGAGCATGTGCTCCACAACACAGAAAGTGAGATTAGCAGGGCCGAAAAGGTTGACGCCCAGCACGCGCTGCCAGCTCCGCTGCCATTCCCCGTAACCAATCTCGGGCAGCGCATGCCGCACAAAAATGCCGGCGTTGTTCACCAGAATGTCGATGGCGCCCATTTCTTCAACCACCGTGCGCGCCAGAGCTTGCGCTTCGGACGCTCGGGAAAGGTCTGCCTGAAAAAGGGCGTGCCCTCCCGCCGGGAGGGAGGTCAGAGTTTCAGTAGCTTTTTCATTGTTCCGGTGGTAATGCACCGCCACGCGCGCACCAGATTCCGAGAATGCCTGCGCTATAGCTCGACCGATACCCCCTGACGCGCCTGTCACCAGCACTACTCGATTAGTAAAATCCATGGCCCCTCCCACATTGTTGCACCCTGCCCTCCAGTTGATCTCGTGGAGAGCCTTCCGGCACTCAGTCAGTATATACTATCGAAAGTCGGGCGGGCAAACGTCGGGCTGCGCTTCTGACCGCGGCCTTTTGCCACAGGATTGGATGGTAAAATACTCCCGTTAATGTAGACAATCGTAACAGGGTGAGAACAAAGTGACAGTCGCAAAATGGGTGTACCCCTTTGGTGAAGTTGCCCAACTGGAAGCAGAGCTGGATGGGTCGTGGGAGGCCGTGTGCAGCCTACTGGGAGGCAAGGGGGCAAACCTGGCCAACATGGCCCGCATGGGGGTGCCCGTGCCGCCCAGTTTCACCATCACCACGGCGGCCTGCAATGCCTACTTGCAGGCGAACCAGCAGCTCCCCGATGGATTATGGGAACAGGTAACCGCCGCGCTCGAGACGGTGGAGACCGCGACCGGGAAGAGATTCAGCGACCCGCAAAAGCCATTGCTCGTCTCCTGCCGCTCTGGCGCGAAGGTTTCTATGCCCGGCATGATGGACACGGTGTTGAATCTAGGCCTGAACGATGAGGTCGCGCGAGGCATGGCGCAGCGCGAAGACAATGCCCACTTCATCTACGACTGCTACCGTCGGCTGGTGCAAATGTTCGGTTCGGTGGTGCTTGGCGTGCCGGACGAGGTCTTTGAAGACGCCCTGGACAACTACAAGCTGAACCACGCGCGCGCCACAGATGCCGACCTGACGACGGAGGACTGGCAGCAGGTTACGCGCATGTTCCAGAACCTCGTGCAACAGTACACGCAGGCGCCCTTCCCGCAGGACGCGCACACACAGCTGCGCCAGTCGATAGAAGCTGTCTTCAAATCATGGCACGGTCGCCGCGCCAGACACTATCGCCGCGCGGCCGGCATCGCCGATGATCTCGGCACCGCGGTGAGCATAGTCACTATGGTCTTCGGAAACCATGACGCAAATTCCGGCACCGGCGTGGCTTTCACGCGCAGCCCCTCCAGCGGAGAGAGGCGTCTGTTTGGCGACTATCTGCTGCACGCGCAGGGCGAGGACGTGGTCGCCGGAATCCGCAACCCGAAACCCATCGAGCAGCTGGAGACCGAGATGCCGGAGGCTCACGGGGAGCTTGTTGATGTGTGCGAAAAATTGGAGAGCCATTACCGCGAGATGCAGGACGTCGAGTTCACCATCGAGCAGGGCAAACTGTGGATGCTGCAGACGCGCGATGGAAAACGCACTGCTCGGGCGGCCGTGCGCATCGCGGTGGACATGGCGAATGAGGCATTAATAACGCGCGAGCAGGCGTTGCAGCGCGTCACCGCCGAACAGGTGAACACGCTGCTGCACCCGCAATTCGAGCCGAAAGCCATGGAAGAAGCGCGGAGCCAGGGTCGCCTGTACGCCACCGGTGTGAACGCATCCCCTGGCGCCGCGGTGGGTCAGGTGTACTTCGACGCGGACAGCGCCGAACGGATGGTAAAGGAGACCGGCGCAGCCGTCATTCTGGCGCGACCGTTCACCAAGCCGGACGACGTGCACGGCATGCTGGCGGCGAAAGGCATCCTTACCAGTGCGGGCGGGGCCACCTCGCACGCGGCTGTAGTGGCGCGCCAGTTCGGAGTGCCATGCGTGGCCGGGGCCGCCAGTATTCGCATCAATCTGGATAAACGACGCATGCGCGCTGAAGATGTGGCGGTTAACGAGGGCGACTGGATTTCAATTGACGGCGCCAGCGGAGATGTGTTCCTGGGACGCATTGCCACCCGCGCGGCCGTATTGGAGGAGCAGAGCGAGCTGCTCACCCTGCTGGAATGGGCGGACGAGGTGTGTGCCACCACCGGCATGCGCGCCGGCCCGGACGGATGGCCCTCGCGCGGGCTGCAGGTGTGGGCAAACGCCGATTATCCGGCCGACGCGCAGCGGGCGCGCCAGTACGGAGCCACTGGAATAGGCTTGTGCCGCACCGAGCACATGTTCTTTCAGGAAAACCGGCTGCCAGTGGTGCAGCGCATGATCCTTGCGCAGACACCGGTCGAGCGCCAGGCCGCGCTGGACGAACTGCTGCCCATGCAGCGTGA
>Ga0187827_10003320_pt1 | contig 20850 bp, 20 predicted proteins | sample ETNtaG_39_FD_167969 | JGI IMG/M metagenome (GOLD analysis project Ga0187827, IMG submission 167969) | Marine microbial and viral communities from oxygen minimum zone, Eastern Pacific Ocean - ETNP2014_SV_150_PacBio MetaG (Illumina Assembly) | ecosystem: Environmental > Aquatic > Marine > Hypoxic... | reverse complement strand
GTTTTGATACATCCACTATAGGGCCTTCCAGTGGCGGGTGGAGGAACTCAGGCCCTTATTGGACCAGTCTACTGCTTATACCGATTCATCCCGAGATGAATCGGAGAAGGTGAACCCCGTCCCGCTATCGGCGGATCAATATCCTCAGATGATCCAGGCGTATCGAATCAACGAGCACACATCCGCCCCATACCTGGAGCTGGCCAACCTGTTATCTTTTCCGGTGTTAATACAGGATATCCACTGGGTGAATAGTTTTGGGCGACCTGTAGCCTGGCAACCGGACACCACGATCGCTCTGCCGATGGTTCTGCCTGCAAGTCCGCCAGCCGGCCGGCTATCGAGATCCCGTATCCCCTACAAATCACCGGAACGTTACCAGGTGTTGGAACTGATTGTAATAACAGGATTACAAAGTGATACCCGTATCAACAGGCATACGGCATTGCCATACGTTCCGGCTTTGACCTACCGGTCCCACACCGGTCGACCCACGCCATAAATGCCGAATTCTGCAATCCGACCGGACACAAGAACAAAAAATAACAGCTACATGTCGGTTTTTGCAACTTGCCTATTAGCAAATCTATCTATACTATATAAGGAGACCAATTTGCAATCTGCAATTTGGAAATAATAGTATGTTCGCCTGATAACAAAGGATTTACAGATGATACGACGACACACATGGGGATTGACAGTCGGATTGCTGGTCGTTTTAGGCGGGTTGATACCTGTCGATTCGGTCGTCCCGGACCGGACCCCTTCATCTCGCGCCTCTCAAGAAACTGTGCTGAATCTGGCGGATCTGTTCGGCCCTGAAGAAGCCTATGCCCGTCGCGGTTTCGGTTTCTCCAGAAGTTCGCGGTCCCTCTGGAACCGGCGTAGTTCGTTCAGCAGGAGAAGTACGCGCACCACCACCACCCGTCGACCGACAGTCCGAACGCCCAGTAAGACGACCGTTTCGCCGAGTGCCAGGCGGTCTACATCGACCGGTGCTACAGCGGGCCGTTCGACGCGGGCAAGAAGCACTGCGGCTGGAGGGTCCACCTCTCGGGCGACCGCCAGAAGCTCTACGATGGGCAAGCGGGTCCAGAGTGAGTCTGCCAAGAAATCGCTGGCGACCCATCAGTCCAAGCAGTCTGGTTTCTCCCGAACCTCAAACACAGCGGCCAATACCAGTAGCTACCGTAATAATCCGGTGTATAATCGCGGTGCCCAGAACCGGACTTCGTACGATAATTATTATGCCGGAAGAGACCGATATTATGGGGGTATGGGATGGGGGTATCCGCGTTATGCCTACATGTCGTATCCCAGCTTCGGTATGTGGGACGCGATGATCTGGTGGTCGATTCTGGATCGATCGCGTGACCGTCATTATTATTCGATGGCGCATCACCACGCCCAGGACCCTGGCTATCAGGAATGGCGCCGCGAGGCAAAGCGTCTGGCCGAAGACAACGAAGAGTTGAAGGCAAAACTGGCCGTACTGGATCAGGAAGTGGCCACCATGACGGGCGTCCCGCGGGATACGAACTATCTGCCGCCCGGCGTAGATCCTTCGGTCGCCCTGGCTGCCGAAGTGGTCGCTACGGCCGATCCGAGCCGACCGCTTATGACCATCGGCACCGGGGTGACCAACGGCAACTACCATCGATTCGGGAAGATCATGCAAACCCACCTGCCGAATTTCGATGTGACGTTGGAACCCAGCAACGGTTCGGAAAACAATCTGAACAGCCTGGTAGAAAACCAGGTGGATGCCGTGCTGGTGCAGAGTGATATGTTGAACGCATATCTGCTCAAACACCCGGAAACAGAAGCCCAACTGGTCGGTCTGCAATCGACGCTCTATACCGAATACGTCCAGCTGCTTGTAAACAAAGACAGCGGGATTGAGGCGATTACGGAGCTTGATTCGAACATACATATCGTCTATGTCGGTCCGAGGGGTTCCGGTACGCACAGCGCCTGGGAAGGGTTTGTACTCCAGGATCCCAAATATGGTGAATTCACAACGCGTTATGCCAGTTATGAAGAAGCGTTGAATCAGGTCTCCGGCAGCAACAGCGCCGTCATGCTGTTCGTCGCCGGTCTTAACTCTCCGTTGTTGCAAGAGGCGAACGACAAATATGGCCATAAGGTAAATATCGTCACGATCGATGAGAAGCATTTCAGCACCTCGGTAGATCAGTTCGGTAATACCATCTATGATGTGGCGACGATTCCCGATGACACCTATCCAAATCTGCAGGTGGGCTGGTTCTTCGGATTCGGGGACAATAGTTTGGAAACGCTATCCGTGGACGCCGTATTGATCCTGTCCAAGCGCTGGGTCGACACCTACGGCAGCAAGCCCATGACCCGTTTTGAAGATGCCCTGTGGCGGTCTATAGACGACATAAAATTAATCGTCGGCAAGTAGCGGCCCAAGATATTGCGCACTGATATAGATGTCCAATAACAAGATCGATCTCAGGAGAACGTTAGATGAGTTTCCATATCATACGGGCGGTAGCCAAGAAAAAGGTGAAAGCCGCAACCGGGATATTTCGACAAAAACCTAAACGAGTGGATGAAAATCTACCTTTGGGTGTAAAGATCGAACGCCTGATCGATGTGGATGCGGCGGCGCTTTTGACGTTCCACGGCCTGATTCATTTTTCCTTCCCGTCGTTTCCCGCCACGGTGGAAGCGATTGGAAAAATCGATCTCGGTGAAGGCGCGATGGCCTATCGATGTTATCTCCAGGGAACTCAGTCGTTTGTCCAGATAGTAACAGAGCGTGACGAGGTGATGGAATGCCGGTTGTATGTGCTGGATCGCGATATTTATCCGGCAACAGAAGAAGTGTGGGAGCTCTGGCTGAATCAGGAAGACGGTATCATCGGATGTTCTGAGGTACTGCATGGTGATACCGAAGAGCTATCGTATATTCGGGAATGGATGGATGGGGACTATCAGGCCGAGCCTGTTTTGCTGCATGAACAGATTATCAATGATCCGTATGATGAAAACCTGTTAGAGGAATCGCAGCACACCATGTCTTATTTTCGCGTAGCCCATGGAGATCCTCACAACCCGGATGATGCCGAACGGGTGGACGAATATCTGCTCGTGAGTGCCGGAGAAGGGGTGGTGGAGATGTATCTGGGGGTAGATCTTATGGTAGATGAAATCACGGTGATTTGACGAAGCTGCGAACGTACGTTTGTTTTTCAATATAGAATGTTGGCCGCAGCGTATGAGTCACATCCATCAAAGCACAAAGGACCAAGGACAAAGCATGTTGATGTCGCGTAATTTTTTGCGTGACATCAGTACATATTCAAAAAGGATGGCAATATGATCTGGCGATTTCTCTCGCGGGTGGGTAAGAAGCAGGCGGGCAATGCACTTGAGACCTTCACACAGGCGGTGGTGGCCTTTGATCCGGAAACGGCCTCTGAAGCGCAGATATCACTGATGGAAGAGGAACTGGACAAGCTGGGCGTACGCGTCGGTAAAGCAGAGCAGGCGGTTAAAAAAGATCATGAGGAGACACAGGCGCTGTTGTCGCAGTACAATCGGTATATGTCTGCAGCAGAACGTCTCGAGGGCCAGCTTCAGCAGGCCGACGACAACGAACGGACGTCACTTGATGCCAGCATGGCAAAATTAATTAGCGAGCTTGAACGCCTGCAGCCGGAAATTGATAGGGAAAAGCAGGAAGATCAGGATGCAGAAAGCTTTGCAGCCGAATTGCGGCAGGCGTACGACGAAGCGGCAGTGAAACTCAAAAAATCAAAGACCCAGCTTACGCAGGCACAGCGCCGCATGGAACAGGCCAGACTCCAAAAGGAACGGGCCGAAGAGCGGGCGCAGAGTGTACGGGAATCCGCCGGATTGAGCAGCTCCATGGGCGGGTTGGACACCGCGTTGTCCGCCATGGAAAAAGAGTCTGAAAAAGCCGAAAATGCCTCACGGGCGGCCGAACTGAAAATCGGAGCCTTCGGCAAGCAGGAAATAACAGATGATCCCAATATATCAGCTGCGTTGGAAGCCGGAAGCAGACCAGCGCTTCCGGAGGCATCGGCCAGCGAACGGCTGGCTGCACTGCGCGGAAAAAAATCATAATCGATGTTCTTTATTAGTGCAATGATATTTTCATGGAGAGCCCACCTGAGATGCCGCACGCGGCCGGTGGGCTTTCTTGTGCGTTAGTTGGATGAATCCCTTATTGCAGGAGGCGTATTGTGTCTCAACCGATGTCGTCGCTTAATTCCGCTCTACACCGTATTGGACCCTACATTCTGGTTGTCAATATGGGTTTGTATTTTTTCGAATTGCAGTATACACAGACCAGAAGCAGCCTGGATGTTGGTGCCTGGGTCGGATTTATATGGATTGAGCGCTTTATCGCCGGTTTTTTTACCCTTGAATATATAATACGTATTCGGCAGGCTGAACATAAAGGTCGGTACCTGTTCAGTTCGTTGGGGTTCATTGATGTGGTGAGTATCCTGCCCTTTTGGATCGGTTTTTATCCCGGATTGAGTCAGGAGCAACTCGGTCTTGTTCGCGGCGCCCGGACACTTCGATTACTGAAATTGTTTCGATATAACCAGAAACTCTACGAATTTGTGAGCGCGATGTACCACAGCCGGACGCGTTTTATGCCGATCGTATTGATCACAATTATGTATCTGATGATCAGCTCTACCATCATATTCGAACTAGAACGCCGCGAACAACCGGAGGTTTTTCAGGACTATGGCGATAGCCTGTGGTGGGCCGTGGTTACATCTACTACCGTTGGATATGGTGACAAATATCCGATAACCCCGCTCGGACAGGGTTTCAGCATTCTACTTATGATAATCGGTATCGGCATTGTGGGTATGGTCTTCGGTTATTTTGCCGATGCATATAATGGAGAGCGGGAACCGCTGGACGGTATGTTGATGCAGACCTACTGCAAGGCGGTCCAGGAGGAAGGTGTACATGGTAAAACCCCAACAATTTTCCGGCAGACCCACGCAAACGATCCGCAATTTTTGATGTTTGCCAACACCGTTGACCAATATATCGAGATAAGAATAGAGGAATAGGGAAGCCTGAAATGTCATTGACGATCAGGTGATGCCGCCATATAATGATCTCCATGATTTCTCGTTGTAATCGATCAATTCAAAGCACCAGGTATCAGGTTAAAACACCGTATTATAAGGGATATTCATGGTCCGCTCGTCAGCTTTAGCATTTGGCGTAATGAGTCTGATTTTAATACTCGGCGTTCCTCGTCAAAGCCTTAGCCAGAATACCAGGGCAAAAGGTGTATTGATCCGATCTCTGCCTTCTACAGCGCGCTATGAAAATGATTTAAACCGGATTCAGGAATTGGTCCATACCGGCCAGTATTCTCAGGCGCTTGAACGGATTGATGAGTTGTTAAAACAGGTGCCGGATATGGTCCAGGGGCGTTTTCTTAAAGGCGTAGCATTAGCCGAACGTGGACAGACCAATCAAGCCATCACCGAGTTCCAGTTTCTTACGACGCAATATCCTTTTCTGCCCGAACCATATAACAATTTGGCAGTCCTCTATGCGCGTCAGCAGCAGTATGATCAGGCTCGCGAGAGCCTTTTGAATGCGCTTGAAACACATGCCAGCTATGCCACGGCCTATCAAAATCTAAGCAATATTTATGCGATGATGGCCGGGGATGCTTACGACAAAGCGCTTGGGCTCAATGCCAAGAAAAAACAGCCGCCTGATTTGCAATTGCTCGGCGATTTGCATTCTGCTGAATTTATTCAAACGGATGAGGAGATCCTGACCTCAAACGAGATACCGACCGGTACGTCGGATCAATCGCCGGGTCCAAGCGTTGTCCCCGAGAAACAGGCCATCGTGCCCGCCGAGGGGCCGCAACCGGCAGCGAAAGTTGCGGGAACGTTCCCGCAAGCGAGTCCACCGGGAGAGATTGCGGTGATAAATGGGAGTCAGGCAGAGATTGCTGCGTTTATCCATACCTGGAAATCCGCCTGGTCATCGCAGGACGTAGATGCGTATATTCGTTGCTATGGATCGAATTTCAAAATACCGACACGATTTAAGACCCGGTCAGCATGGGAAAAATCTCGTCGGCGGAACATCGCCCGGCCATCTTTTATCGAAGTGGTCGTGCAAAATTTGGAAGTTGATCTGGGCGGGGAGAACAGCGCAAGGGTGACTTTTCACCAACTATATCGATCCGACCGATTACAGAACCAGATCCAAAAGACGCTTACCTTGAAGAAAGTGGGTGTGGCATGGCAAATTGTACAGGAGACCAGTGTAAAGATGTAAGGCCTGCCCACCTGCCTATCGTTCCGAAATAATGCGCCAGACGTCGTCTTCTTCCAGGCGCCAGTATTGCTGTTTTTGCGATCGGCTTGAGAAGTTGTCGCTTTTGTAATCCTGTTTGAACCTCACCAGTAACATCAGGGCTTCGTCACCGGGATAGGTCGTCAGATATAGGTCCGACAGCCCCACTCTAATATACTTTTTCCGGGCGTCAACTCGCCGTTTGTGTGCTACCCAGCCGTTATAATCTTTACTCAATCCGTTAAAATCTTTGGAATAATGGCTTAGATAGCGATCTGTATCCATACTCTCCCAATCCAACCGCCATTGTTCAACAAGGGCCGTCATCCCAACTTGACGCGCTTTCCATGCCTCTTTGCTGATCCAGTTAACCGGATGGCTGGTAATAACCACGGGTGTCTTTTTGATGTCCAGCAGGGGCTGCACTTCCTTAAAATTCTCATTGCTGAGTGTAACACATCCATCGGATGCTTTCGGTGGCCGGCTATACGTGGCGAATGAGGTGCCATGTAACCAGATTCCCCCTCCGGTTTTACCCAGTCTACGATCCCAATAATTTGGATAGTTGATTGGAAAGGCACCGACGCCATACCGATCTGCCAGCACTTTTTCCGGAAGATACTCAGTTATATGATACACGCCCACCGGTGTCCGCTGATCCCCGCGTTTATATTTCCGGGCACCCTGTTTCCCCATCGAAGTATAATAATCCTTAACTAAAATCGGTACTCCGGCCTGGTTTTCAAAAACGTAAAATCGGGAGGTGGTCAGATCCACCAGGACAGCATGGCGAACCGATTCATCCAGAGAGGATATCTGGTCCGGAATCAGATCCGTAGATGGCTTTACAACATGATAGGTCCATCGCTTCCGTGCTTCTTCGCGCATCCCCTCTATTTCTTCAGATGAAGAGGTGAGATGACCGAATCCACGCAAAGCCTGAGTTTTCGCCAGGAGTAAATCGGCATAAATCAGATGCGCCAGTTTAAATTTAGGTTTTTTTACCGTAAGTTGCCGCAGGAGGGATAACGCGTTGTCCATGCGATTTTCTCTGATATGGTCAAAGGCACTGATCAGCAGCATTTCCTCATTGATCACCGGATCAGTTTCACCTGCCTTGACCGGCTCTACCGCCTGGATCGGGCTCACAAAGCACACCCAAAGAGCGCCCAAGGCCAATATTCTAATCATACCCGACAAGATGATGTGCGTATTGGTTTGCACGTTGATATTTCTCTTTATTCTGCTGTTGGGGTCGTGGCAGATTCATCTGCCTTTATATTTTGACGATAGGCTATCAGGGCTTCGAGGCGTTTTGAATCCTTGGTCGAAAATCTGTGGGTATACGCATCGTATATAGGTTCTTCAAGCTCCCCGTCGATGCGGGTTACAACCACGTTCAAATAGAGACTTTTCGCATCTTTAGGCGCTTTTCTCCACACGGAAGAGAGGAGCGCGAAGTTCCAGTTGGCGGATTCATCCGGCTCGAGATCCTTTCCTTCGGTATATCGGATATTATAATTAAAATCATCTTCAAGTACGGCTTTGCGCCGCCCACGGGTTTTGAGTATACCGTGAAAATAGACTTTCGATATCTTATGCTCGGTGTTGTTATGAACATTGAGTTTGACAACCGATTGCTTTCGTTGAATGTAATACTCGGCTCGTTTCACAACGATATTTTTGAGCTGTTCCATGGCCGTATCAGTTCGTTCTTTTTTCTCTTCCAATGCTGATGTGGCCTTATCCAGTCGTTGATTCCATTCTTCGATGAGCCCATCAGCCGATAGTCCATCCAGACGAGAGCGAATACGTATTTTTGCATTTTCCGAATTATCCAGTACTCCGATCACATTTTCACTGAACAGGAATTCGAACCCTTCAAGAATCTGATCCAGTCGTTTCTGTGCCGATTCCGACAGCGGTGCTTTAATCGCGGCCAGTGAAGTCTGGAACGTCTCTTTGGTTGTCCCGTCGAGCGTCCGTTCACCACAGCCGGTAAAAATGAACATGAATAAAACGACCGGTATGGCCCGAATCGATATCAATGGCATATAGGATATCTCCTGCGAGTTTCAAAATACACTAGTGCATGTCGGCGGAAGTATTGCTACATTTCAACAATTATAAAAACGTCCGTTTGATGAAAAAGTTCCGTTTATACCCAACTGGAAAGAGGAGAGAATGAAGGGATGAGCAGATAAATAACGCGACATAAAAAAACACTGAGACATTGCGTGCTTTCAGTGTCGGAACCAGATTAATTTCAGGTTCCCGCCTAAGGCGGGCATAATATAATATGATGAAGGGCAGATTGCAAACTGAAAATCACAGATAGATTACTTAGATTCCGGCGGTTTGAACGGTAGTTCGAGTTCTACAGTATGCGATCCTGAACGCAGGCGTTTAAACTGCCATTTCAAACAATGCTTCTGCACTGATCGGGCGAATTTACTGCTGCCCACGGAGTTTTTCAGCACGGTGACTTTACTGACAGAACCGTCCGCTTTAATCTGCAAACGCACTTTAATGGTGCCTTTCAACTTGGGGTTGGTGTTTAATTCGCGCTCGTAGTAATAGATCAGCGTTTTGTGATACCGCTTAACCACCTGCTGTATTTCCAGATCGCTGCGCGGTCCTTCAGACAACACGGCAAAACCGTCTTTGACCGCATCGGTCTTCTCCTGCACCGACGTCTCCATACTATCCTGCACCGACGCCTCCGCACCATTTTGCGCAAAGATCGGAGAGGTATTAACCAGCAGGCTGGTAAGGATCAGCAGGGAAATAATGCGACTTAGATAGATGATTTCGTGCATGATTCTAGGCTTTGATGCCGATTCGATAACCCATACCTAATTGCTATATAATATACAACAGGATTAACAGAGAACAAAATGATTTGCATCACAAAACCTAAATTTTTCTTCAATGAGTTTACACGTTAAATTGAAATGTGGGTTTCGTTCATGCCCATGATTTAATGTGATTTCGAGCCGATCTTTGCTATTAAATCTTCTTGCGTTATAAACGGATAACCGGCTTTCCCGGCCAGGGAAGCATCATCCGGACCGTTGTAGCCCCAGGAAGCAAGGAGCAGGTCAAGTACGGGCTCCGTCTTATTAAAATGTGCGTCCAACTCCTGCAGATTAGCCAGAGAGTCATCTATAAACGTATATCGGTCTTGTTTGAAATGATCTTGAATCTGTAGCAGATTCGCAATCTTAGTTGTGCCGTGATCGCCGGAGTACACGTTCTTATTTAGCACGGGCAGCCCGAAATGATGACAGAGCGTGACCGTCGCTTCCCGATTCTTATAGGTCAAAATCACAACCTGCTCCGCCCCTTCATTCCGTAAGGTCTCCCAGACCGGTTGATAGACCGAGTTAAGCAACAGCCACTGGACGGGATCGTGTGCCGTAAATCGCGTCCGTGCCGCAAAAAAATGTGCGGTCCGGTCCGCCAACGGCGTTTTCACGCGATCTCTAATGACCAGATATTCATCCGTCTCCAGGCGCTGATCCGGCGGCAGATCGGTATGTTCAACACACCACCGCATCAGTGTCAACGCATCCCCGGCCGCTTGCACATGGTATCTGTTGGTGATAAAAAGCTCAATGGCATGGCCGGGTAGTTCATCGGGCGAAGTAGCCAGATTGCCGGTGACCCCATTGTAGGCCGTGATCGACATCTCCACCACAGAATTCAGTAAAACCCCGTCAAAATCAAATAGAAGCATGAGATCAAGTGGTGAGTTGGTGAGTTGGTGGTTTTAAAATGTTTACTGCTTACTGCCTACCCTACGGTTCCTGCGTCCCCTGCGCCTCCACAAACAGCGCGTACACAGATTGACTGGCGGTTATAAAAAGACGGTTCTTCTTCAGGCCGCCGAAACAGATATTGGCGACGGGCTCGGGCAGGTGGATCATACCGATGCGATCCCCATCCGGCGCGAAGCAGACGACGCCGTTGGTATCGGGGCCACCCCAGCCGGAGGCCGACCATATATTGCCGTCTATATCGGCGCGAATGCCGTCCGATACCGCGGGTTTCATATCTACAAACAGGCGGTCATTTTTCAACCGGTTGCCTTCTATGTCAAAGACGCGGATGTTGGCCGGACCGCCGGGCAAGTGAGAAATACCCGTATCTACAATGTACAGTTTAGATTCATCCGGCGAAAAGCACAAGCCATTTGGTTTCTCGAAGTCTTCTGTGACTACGGTTGCTTTGCCGGCCACCGGATCGAGTCGGTAGACCCTGGTAGGCAGTTCGTAGTCCGCCTTATGGCCTTCATAATTCATCAGAATTCCGTAACCCGGATCGGTGAACCAGATCGATCCATCGGATCGGACCACCACGTCGTTGGGCGCATTCAGGCGTTTGCCATCAAAATGATCAATAAGGACCGTCACCGTCCCATTGTGTTCTGTGCGGGTTACCCGGCGGGTGCCGTGCTCGCAGGAGACCAGGCGGCCTTCACCATCGCGCGTATTGCCGTTGGTATTGTTCGAAGGGGATCGGAACAAGCTGACCTGCCCTGTTTCTTCAGACCAGCGCAGCAACCGGTTGTTAGGAATATCACTCCAGATCAAACTGCGCATATCTCCGAACCAAACTGGACCTTCCGCCCAGCGTGCCCCGGTGTGTAACTGTTCTACCGCCGCCGTAGTCAGAATATACGGTTTAAATCTCTCGTCGATCACTTCAATAGCCGGATCAGGATAAGAAACGAGCCCTCTGTCCCAATCTCGATAGGATGAATCCAAGATGCTCCTCCGGGGAGTAATAGCGATTTGGTGATTGATGCCGCTAAGCGTCATCGAAAGTAAGGAGCGCCTCTTCGAGGCATTATTAGAATGCGCTCCGCTTCGCTCGCAGTGCTTTTTGGTGAGTGGGTGTATAGTACACGAAATAAAGTCGATATGTCATCTCGACCGAGCGCAGCGAGCGGAGAGATTTAATTACAGTCGGCTAATAGTAGATTCCTCGGCTCCGCTCGGGATGACATGAACAGGTTTTGTCATATACTATGGGGGATATGATGAATCGCGAGTGTCCTTGTCCCAGGATGCCAATTCAGAGAGCAATTCTTTCCGCAGTGTGGCAACGGAAAGGTCTTCTACACGGTTATTCATCTCATAGGGGTCGTTTTCTAAATGGGTCATCCACGTCGGAGCCAAACCATCATCCTGCCGCTCAGCGGCCAGTTTCCATGGCCCCTTGACAATCATGCACCACTGGTCTCGTTCAGAAAATATCGTCTCGCAAGTGCGTTCCGTCTCTCCTCGCATCAGTGGGGCGAAACTCTTTCCATCCACGGAAGCAACGGGAGGCAAACCGGCCAGGTCGAGGCAGGTGGGCATCATATCAATCCCGGAAACGAGCGCATCGCTGACGCGCCCTCCCGGCAAGCCAGGGACATAAGCGATAAAGGGAATACCCGCCGACTCTTCATGGGGCAGACATTTGTTTTTAAACCCATGGCTGCCTTGCATATCCCCATGATCAGAGGTGAAGAAAATCATGGTATCATCAGCAACGCCAACGCGGTCAAGAGTTTCCAGCAGACGCCCGATATTTGCATCGACCTGTGTACACATGGCGTTATAAAGACGAATATACTCATCCAGGTTATTGCCGTACCGTTGATAGTCAGGATCTTTTTCGAATGGCCTGGGGCTTGGTGGAGAAAAGGTCGGCGTATATGGATCAATATCCTGGCTATTGGCTCTGCGTATGATCTGGCGATCTTTGTAGCGCTCGGCATATTCCGGCGCGGGTTGTTCGGGATAATGAGGCGCCTGATACGATATTATCTGCATGAATGGCTTTGCGGTTTTCGCCAACCCTTCGAGCCGGTCAATGGCTAAATTGGTAGTTACCTCTGTTCGATGTTGATGAAACAGATGTTCCTGGTCTTCTTCATCATAAAAACAAACCTGGTCGTTGAATCCATTATAACACTGATAGCCGATAAAGTTCCTGAACCCACCCCTTTTCTCTGCTGTAATGGGCTCGTTCCCTTTACCGCCGAGATGCCATTTTCCAACCCAGGACGTATTGTATCCAGCTTCGTTAAAGGCATCTGCGAATGTGGGCACGCCGGTCGGAAGGGGGACACCATTGTCAGTCACCCCACACCGACTCGTGTATTGGCCCGTCAAAAGGGAACCACGAAAGGGTCCGCAAACGGGATCATTTGAGTAGCAACGACGGAAGAGAACCCCTCTTTCCGCCAGTTGGTCGAGATGTGGTGTATCCACATTCGGGTTATCCATGCAACTCAGGGCATTACGGTTCTGCTGATCGGTAAAGACAAATAAAAGATTCATGTTTTCCTTATGTTGTCGCGGCCGTTTCTTCTTCCATAAAGCTGAAATCTTCGGTCCGTTTGCGTTCACCGGTGATGTGGAAATTCAGCGATTCCACCTGTAGTGCCTGTAGGATACTCGCTTCCAGCGCCGTATAGTCGCCATGCGGTCGGTTGAACTGCATGGGTTTGTTCAGGGAGACCACTTTGTTGTTCATAAATCGGATCCGGTCGGAAGGGTTCTGGGACGGGGCGTGCAGCATAAAAGGGTGCAGAATGAAGACGTCTCCCGTTTCCGCGGTCAATTCCCGAAAATCTTTGCACTCGTGAACAAAGCGTCCCCACCCACGGGTATGGGGCAGACCTTCGGGATGGGCGAGCAGGTCTTTGCAGATCGGCGTTACCGAGTCGGACGCGAAGAAGGTGCCGCCGCTTCGCGGTTGGATGTCACGCCAGATCACCAGGCAGAGCAGCGCCTGTTCGGGGCTGTCGAGGAAGTGGCGAAAAAACCAGCCGTCCTTGTGCCAGCCTGGCGATGCGGAGGACGGCCCTTTCCACACCTCATGGGCGCCTTTATTGATGTTAAGGTTGAAGCTGTTGTTGAAATGGCGGGTACGCTCGTCGATCTGGGCTTCCCCGCCCAGCAGTTCGCAGACGGCGTCCCAGGTCATCGGGGACGCGTCGCGCATGGGAATGGTACGTGTCCGCTCTGAGAAAAGGTCGGGTTCTTGTGGGAACGTGCCGGGATCGGACTCATCAATACCTGTCCGGGTGAAATAGTCCTGGACCCAGTCCTCGCACAGGCTCCGGGGCAAGGCCCCTTTCAGATGGACCAGGTGGTTGTTCAGGAATTCCTCTCGGATATTCATAACAGATTCTCTTCTCACTTGAGATGGAAACAACATGTCGCCACAAAACGGCATGCAAGCGATTGAATGATTGTCCTTCAATCCCCCAATCCCCCAATCATCGCTTTGCTTCATTCCAACTCATCAAGCGTCAACTTAAAGCTCGGAACAAACGTATCCAGAAAATACACGACTTCCGGCAAATTGATGGTCTCGACGGTTTTTCGCAACGATTGTTCGGCCTTCGAAAATTCAGGGTTGCCGGCGCCGATTTCCTCCAGGCATTTTAAATAGGCGCATAGCTTGTCTGCGGCTTTGACCAGCGCCCGATGTTCCTTCTCCGATTCATCCCCGATCAGGATCGACCGATAATCAGCTTTCAACTTTTCCGGCAACATATCGAACAGTTTTTTTAAGGCTTGTGTTTCGATTTTTTGGTAGGTTGCTCTCATATCCGGATTAAAATATTTTACCGGCGTCGGCAGATCACCAGTGAGCACCTCGCTGGCATCATGATACAGCGCCAGCACGGCGATGCGCGACGGATCGACCTGCCCATGAAATAACCGATTCTTGATCACGGCCAGCGCATGGGCGATCATAGCAACGCGCGCCGTATGTTCCTGTATATTCTCCGGCTGCGTATTACGCATCAACCCCCAGCGACGGATGAATTTCATGCGGGACAGATAGGCGAAGAAATGGTTCATGGGAATTTTTGAATGATGATTGGGTGATTATTTACAATTAGCCCGATGCTTCAGCGCCGGGTATTCGAATGGCCGGTGCCAAATTCAAATTGTTTTATCAGCAGAATCTCGCCGTCTTCATAAGTTGTCCCATCCGGATGCATGAAATCGTGTTGCCATATCTCAGGATCGGGGTCACCCGGTTTGGATTCCCAGGACAGATAGGTTTGGGTGCGACCGGCGACCAGGCCCCAGAGATACCAGCCGATATGATGTTTGGCAAAGATCGGCAGCATGGATTGAAAGGTATTGTCATGTTGCCGCCTGAGCCACTCCGTACAGAGGACGGGGCGGTTATACCGTTTGCAAATGGCAATATACCCTTCCAACTCGGTGGCCGGTAAATAGTTGTGAAAGGAGATCACATCGGACAGATCCAACGCTGTGCTGGGCACGGCGTCGGTGAAATCAAAGGTATAGGGCCCGGTGGTCAAGGGTTGGGTAGGTCCGACTGATCTGGCCCATCTGAAAGCAGCTTCAAGTAACGGAATACTATTTTCGCCCATATCCGACATCCCCGGTTCGTTATACAGATCCCAGATCAGAACGCGATGATCCTGTCCGAAATGACCGACCACATCTTTTACATATCGTTCCAGATCCGGCCAGGCGTTCCGGTCCGTCACCCGCTTGAGCCCCGGACTGGGCACCCACTGGCTGTTGTGCACACCGGGTACCGGCTCATCCTGTTTACCCAAGTAGGGCTCCTTACCTGAAAAAGCGCAATCGCAAAACAGAATGAGCATAGCACGCATCCCATGCCGGTCGGCAATAGCCAGAAAATCACCGAGGCGCTTTTTCATACCACCTGGATCGTCCTGCCATACCAGATACTGGAGAAAAACACGGACGCTGTTGTACCCGGCCTTCTCCGCCCAGCCGAGTTCTTCATCGATCGTCCCCGGATCAAACGTCTCCGCCCGCCACATCTCGGTCATATTCACCGCCGTTCGCGGCAGATAGTTACACCCTTTAATCACCCCAACCCGGGCGTACCATTCGTTCGCCCGTTCAGCCGTCCATTTCTTCCTATCCAACAAAGTAAGGTTCCTTTAATGAAAGAGTTCTTCAATTACTATTCACTAATTGATATCAATCCCCCCAATACACATCCCCCGCCTTCAACAACGGAATCACTACATCAGGGTTGAGCTCAATACCAAGGCCGGGTCCTTGTGGTAAATGGATATGCCCCGCCTGAATAATCGGCTCATCGTGCAGGATAACATCTTCCCACCAGGGATAGTCTTCGCCCGCCCGTTCGATCATCGCGAAATTCCGGATCGATGCGGCGGCGTGGACGGAGGCGATGGTGCCGACTATGCTGGCCGGATTGTGGAACGCCGTCTTCATATAATGCAATTCCGCCAGATCTGCAATGCGTTTTGTTTCAAGCAACCTGCCGGATTTGGGGACATCAATATGTACAATGTCTGTCCCGTGTTCCTCGATAAAGGGCCGAAATTCATGGCGACCGTATAAATTCTCACCCATGGCGATCGGCACCTTTGATGTTTCCGTCAGGCGTACCCAGGCCGGTGAAAATGGCACGGGGAGAGGGTCTTCCAGCCAGGTTGGATGGAAGGGGGCCATGCGTTCCGACAGCCTCTGTGCATCACGAAGATCCAGCATCCAATGACAATGGACGATAATGTCGAAATCATCACCGAATGCAATCCGCATATTCTCCATAATACGTTCTGAGAGCCTCAAATCCGCTTCGGTGAGAGACCGGCTGAGCGATTCATGGCCGGGTTGCCTGCTCTCCGGATCATAGCGCTGCCACAGACTGTCCACATCGATGGTCTTGATGGCGCTCCATCCCTGCTCATCCTTGATTTGGGCGGCGTAATCCCGACACACCGCCGGATCATCAGCGCCGTCGGGCGTACCGGTGCGGTACAGCCGCACGCGGTCGCGGAAGGCCCCCCCAAGCAACCGATAGACCGGCAGGCCGGACAGTTTTCCCGCCAGATCCCACAGGGCGATCTCAATTCCGCTAATCGCGGCCATGATAAGGCCGTTGGCGGTGTGGATGCCAGCCAGCCGTTCACGAAGGTACGTACAGATGTAATCAATATCCATCGGGTTCTTGCCGACTAGTTCCGGCTTCAGGAACTCGTTGATGACATCATGAAGTCCCGGCCCCCAATACGCCTCCCCCAGACCCCATACGCCCTCATTCGAATCTACGCGGATCAGGTTCCAGTAGCCGATGCTGTTGTTGTAATCCAGCCGCATCAGCCGGATGTCGGTGATTTTGGGTTGTGTCATGTTTATGTCCCTGCAATATCAGGCGCGTTCGGGTTGGTGCTTTCGCCCTCAGGGCGTGAGGCTGTAGGGCGAAATGGGATCTCATCGTAAGACGTATAGGCAACGTTCAGCCTCGGTGTTTCAACAACACGATGGCCTTCATGGCGACCATTCATAACGGCATCAATAATACCAGTTACCAGTAGCGTTCTCTCGGGCGGATACGGTGCTTTGCCGGTTTTCAGGAATTGCTGAACATTGTGGCACAGATACCCGAAGTGGGCGAAAGGGCCATCGTTCTGGAGATAAAATTCAACACCGTGCACCTGGCCGTCTACGCGCGCTGCATACGCAAAATCCTGTACATACCCGTTGAGGATGAGGGTTGCTGTTTTTAAACCGTCTGTATGTGCCACCAGAAAGACAGTCGGTTCTTTCGCATGGTCTTCCATTCGGCCTTCCGGTTTATTCTCAACAGCGCCGCAAGCCCCTTCGGCAAGGTCCTGCGACCAGAGGCCCTCATCGCGCGCGCGCCATACGGCGTCGCCTTCCAGACATTGTACGGAGACGACACCTGTTTCACCGCCCGCCCGCCGTTCAATCATACATTGCAGTGTTTCCAGAGCGTGGTAGCCATATGCTTCGATGCCGCCGTAACCGATCGAAAGCGCTTCCTCTACGAGTACCCCTTTATCATATTCCAACCAGGGATTCCGCCAGCTTAACGGCAGAGACGACCCGGCCATCAAGGGAATTTCCAATTCTTTTGCCCGGTCCCACATCCACTGCGCATCCAGGTAGTCATAGGAAAGATGCTTGTCGTTGAACACCGGCACCGAACGCCCGCTTTCAGAAAATACGCCCGCAATCTGCTCGAAGAAGTGTTTCCTGGGATACATATGCCGCCCGCGTTCATTCCACGGATAATCGCCATGCTCGCCGATAAGCAGGACGGCATCCACATTCAGTGCGTTTTCACCCGCATGCAACGCCCGTCGGATGCTCGGATAGATGGGTACGTTGTGTTCTGCTGCCAGGCGGACACCGATATCATTTTCAAGAACATGGTCGATATACATGGAGACGATTTCCACCTGCGGTGGGAAATAACCGTGGTCGATGGACCAGCCCCTGAGAAATTTGGTGACGATCACATCCGCGTGTGATTTCGGATGGAAAATGGTGATGATCGCGGCGACGCGCAATCGGTCGGGCATGGTAAGCTCCTGAGGTTTATTTCATGTCATGTTGTCAGAAAACATGAGCCCGGTGCTTCTGCGCCGGACGGGCGTATAGGACTAAACCATGGTATACCCTTCGACGTCAGGCTGTCAAGCCCGATAAAAGAAATACCGAACCGAGCAAAATATTCATTAATCGTAAAGAACGGTCTCATAACCGGCCCCTTTTCAAAACAAATTGCCAAATTCATGTTTCCCCGTATCCTTGACGGTAACCCCGATGACTTGTTTTGTCAGGATGCTGTTGCTGCTCTGGTCCGGGAGCATGATCATGATGGTGACCGCCCCGAACATGTATGAATCTGTATCGTCAACCCACTTTTTCACAGCCGATTCCTTTCGATCCTCAGAATCTGATTTGTTATATTTTTCTTAATCCCCGTGCCATTATATTTTCTTGAGTCAATCGCCATTCGGCGTCACACTAATGTAGGAGCATTCTCATCAGAGAGGAGATCGATATGAATCGTCTTGTCGTCATCCTGACTACCGCAGTTGTTCTGCTCATGTCCGGCGGTTCGGCAGTTGCCCAGCTTAAGAACGTCGGAACCGTGGTCTTTCCTACCTCCGGGTCACCGTGGGCACAAAAGTATTTTCTGAGAGGGGATGCGACTCTTCACAGTTTCGGCTGGAAACAGGCGATCGAGCAGTTCCATAAAGCCCAGGGCGTGGATCTCCTTATTGGAGGAGATCCACAACAAGCGTGTTAACCCGGATCAACGCCTGCGGATGAGCCGTGCGTTGGCGGAGGTGAAAGCCCGTTACATCGTTGAGACAGAGCAGTGGAAGACGAATCCTGTTACTGAGAAATCCCCGGCTTCTGAGCCGATTGCCACCGGCATCAGTCCCGTGAAGCTGGGTAATATATCCCTCGCCGAACAGGCCGAGGCGAGACTCGGCCTGTTCGGCGAGAAAGAGCAGGGAGAAGATCGCACCCCAGGAACGATGCAGATCATGCACGGGGTGGTGGCCGCACAGGTGCATCTGGCAAAGGGAAACAAGGCCAAGGCCGTCGCGCTTCTCGAAGTGGGCGTGAAGATGGCCGAGGGGCCCCGCCAAAGCGGTGAAGCCGGTTCACGAGTTCTTTGGCGAAGTGTTACTCTACATGGGGCAGTCGGAACGGTCTATCACCCTCTTCGAGAAATCCCTGTTGAGAATGCCGGACCGTCCCCGATCCCTTCTGGGCCTGGCCCGAGCATACGCAAAGATCGGTGATAAGGCATCCGTTCGTGCGCAGTATGCCCGACTTGAAAGACGCAAAACGCTATCTTGAAGCATCCGCAGATAAGTAGGGACCGCTTCGAGTCAAATTACACTTTAGCTACCGAGAATAGACGTTTCAACAGGCGGCGATGTCTACTTGCCGTATTTCCCGATGAACTCTTCCACCAGGCGATAGCAGACATCGTCCGGGTATTGTTCCGGCGGCGATTTCATAAAATAGGAAGACGGGCCGAGCAGGGGACCGCTCAGGCCGTTGTCCAGGGCCAGCTTGCAGCAACGTACGGCGTCGATCACCACGCCAGCAGAATTAGGAGAGTCCCAGACTTCGAGCTTGAGTTCCAGGTTGAGCGGCACACCGCCGAAGGTTTCGCCTTCCATACGGATGTGGCACCACTTCCGGTCTTCGAGCCAGGGCACATGGTCACTGGGGCCGACGTGGATATTGCCTTCGCCCAGGTCGTAATCCAACTGTGAGGTCACTGCATTGGTCTTGCTGATTTTCTTGGATTCGAGACGGGACCGTTCTAGCATGTTGTAGAAATCGGTGTTGCCGCCGAAATTGAGCTGGTAGGACTTAAGTATTTTGACGCCCCGGTCGGCGAATAGGCGAGTCAGCACGCGATGGGTGATTGTGGCCCCGACCTGGGATTTGATATCATCGCCGATAATGGGCAGACCGTGCTTCCTGAAACGATCCGGCCAGTGGCCGGTGCTGGCGATGAAGACCGGTATACAGTTGATAAACCCGCATCCGGCCTGCAGAATCTGCTCTACATACCACTTCGTCGCTTCTTCGCTGCCGACAGGCAGATAACTGACGACCACATCGGTCTTCGTATCTTTAAGCACTTCCACCATATCCACCGTATCGCTGGTGTCTTTTACGATGACCTCGGACAGATATTTTCCCAGGCCGTCGTGCGTCATGCCCCGCTGGACCGGTACATCTAAATTCGGTACATCCGAGAATTTTATGGTGTTGTTGGGTTCAGCGAACACCGCTTCGCTGAGATCTTTACCTACTTTAGGCGCGCCGACGTCGAACGCCGCCGAAAACTCGATGTCGCTGATGCGATACCCACCCAAATTATTGTGCATCAAACCGGGGACCGATTCATCGTCCTTCACGTTTCTATAGTATTCAATACCCTGGACAAGCGATGAGGCGCAGTTTCCCACCCCAATGATAGCTACTCGAACTTTACTCATGTTATTCCTCCGAAAGGTGAAAGTCAGCGAATCGGTGAATCAGCGAATCATCTGTGTTTATCTACTCATTTGTCAATTTAACCCGTATTAATTCTTGCTCTGTAAGAAACCTCTTTACTTTTATAAATCAAATCAATAATTATTATATTGTCTATAGAAATCATCTATAGATAGCGCAACACAAACAAAAACAAGTTTGATTGCAGTCGCCTACAGCCTCCAGCGCGTTACGCCATTCACCATTCACCATTGATCTTCGCATGAATCTCTACCACCTCCGATACTTCCTGGCCGTAGCCCGTACGGAGAGTTTCTCCCAGGCGGCGCAGGAGATGCATGTGACGCAGCCCACGGTGAGTAGCGGCATTAAGGAGCTGGAACGGACGTTAAGCGTAAAGCTGTTTAACCGGGGCAACCGGCATGTGTCATTAACCATGGAAGGACGGTCGCTGGTAAACTATGCGATGCAGATCCAGGATCTGGTGGAGGAGGCGGAAGACCGGTTGTACCGTCGGGATGTGCAGCCGGGTGAGGGGTTTACATTTGGGGCTATAGATGCTGCGGTGACGTATTTATTACCGGATATCCTGAAAGCATATTTACATCACTATCCAGAGGTGGAACTTTCGGTGCATGTATCGCCCTCGAAATATCTGGTGGAA
>Ga0187827_10003319_pt1 | contig 20851 bp, 26 predicted proteins | sample ETNtaG_39_FD_167969 | JGI IMG/M metagenome (GOLD analysis project Ga0187827, IMG submission 167969) | Marine microbial and viral communities from oxygen minimum zone, Eastern Pacific Ocean - ETNP2014_SV_150_PacBio MetaG (Illumina Assembly) | ecosystem: Environmental > Aquatic > Marine > Hypoxic... | reverse complement strand
GCGCGTCCGGTGCTGCATCAGCCCGCTCTGCTGTTCCTGAGTCTTGATGGGCACGAACCGCATGGTCGGCCTTGTCACCGCCTCGCAGATCACTTCCGCGTCCGCCGCGTCGTTCTTGTTGCGCTTGACGTAGGGCTTCACGTAACGCGCTGGCATCAGACGCACCTCGTGCCCCAACTTGGAGACCTCGCGGGCCCAGTGATGGCCACTGGCGCAGGCTTCCATGCCGACCAGGCAGGGCGGTTGCTTCTTGAAGAACGGCAAGACCTGGCTGCGCTTCAACTGGCGGCGGATCACCGGCTGGCCCGACGCATCGACGCCATGGATCTGAAAAACGTTCTTCGCGAGATCAACTCCGATCGTGGTAACTTCGGTCATAGGACGGCTCCCTCCTGGCGGTTAACAGCAACTGCACTTTGGCACATCGTGATGCCGATGGCGGGAGCCGTCCACAGCACCAGAAGCGGACTCAAGCAATGGCTCGACCGCATCCGCAATGTGGCGCTTCGCGATGCCGGTCGCGGGCGCCATACATCGCACCAAAAGCACGCGACAGTATGCCGCATTCACCGAATGATTAGTCGTCTGCAAACTGTGTCGTGACTAGGCAAATTGGTTCCGCATGGTTCCTGCTGACAGGATCGAAAATGAGTTGGGGGCGGAAGCGACCTTCTGCGGCTTGCATTTGAAAAAAAGGGTAAGGGAAGATGTGTCTACGCCAATTACAATTCCTATGGCCTCTTCTATTTCTGACGCTCACTGCGTGCGTCACTGCAGATCCGACGAAGGATGTCGAACTCACGTGGGAAGAGGCCTATGTCAGGATGCCGGGCCTGCTGCCGGTAGTGAAAGAACACCGCGCGAGGCAACTCGCCGAGCTGCCACCGGGTACCACGTTTCCGACCCTAATCTACATGCATGGATCTGGCGGATTATGGCCTGGCGCCTACAAAGATATTGCAGTTGCGGAAAAGGCCGGCCTGGCGGTGATTGCCATTAATAGTTACGCCCGCGACCGCCCGAAAAATCCGGGCCAGAATTTGGCGTCTAGTTGCGATAATTGCTGGCACATATATCGCGAAATTTTTGCCCTGCGCACGGCCGAGCTTGCATACACCCTGCAGAAAGTTCGACACCTGCCTTGGGCATGATCTGGTCAGTGATCACAGCATCCACCGGATGTGTTTCCAGCATCGCCAGTGCAGAAGGACCATCTTCACCGACGACAGCTACCGTGACCAAGAGCAAGGGAGGGCCAAATACCTGAACACCGATAACAAGACCAAATGGCGCCTCGCCAAAAATGCCCCTGGCGCCGCCGGCCATGTAGCTCTCGAGAAAGTAGCGCCCCTGGCGCCTGAGCAGATACTTAAGCGCCAATTATCCCGGCACGGTTCGGTTCAGTAATATTTTGAAGCAATATCTTGCAATGCTGAAAGATGCCACGACATTTGCGGAAAAGAGTAGGGAAATCTCAAAGTATTTCAAGCCGGAATGATCAAAACCCCAGATATTCAAAGCAAGAAACGCCATATCAAAGCATTCAATAATGACGGCGATAATAATCAGAAAAATACCGAATTTCTGCGAATACAAGTCCAGTTTCTGGACAGGGGCAGGAACACCGTTGGGGTAAATTCGCTCCAGCAGCCAAAATCGATGTTCCAAAAGCACGCCGAAAGCCACTATCAGTATTGCGATATCCTCTTCCAGGTCTATTTCGGACGGAATGAAATCAAGCTGATGATTAGCCAGCAGAAATCTGAGCTGCTCCGTCATGATGCCTAACACGCCAAGCAAGATTAATAGACTGAAAACCATTAGAGTGGTTTGACTGGCAGCCAGACGGATCATAAGTATTCCCCCAACATTTCCTATCCACCGAAAACCCGGCTCAGGATCTCGGTCGTGCGTTTGGCCGGGTTCTTGCGGATTTCGGCTTCCTCGCGGGCCAGGTAGTGAAACAGACCGGCCAGCGCCTTGGCGGTGGCGTGGTCCGAGAGCTGGGTCTTGACGTCAGGCACCAGCGGAAGCTTGGTATAGCCCGCCATGTCGGCAGCCAAATTCGTGGCGAATTTTCGAGCAACATTTTGATTTGCCCTGCGGCCTCCCAATGAACGCGCACGGGGAGAGGAAGTTTATTGTCGTTTCGGGCAGGAGTCTATCGGACGCGAAGTCGGCTATGGGTCAATCGCGTCGTTTGGAGCCCGCCGACATTTCGCCGGACTTGAGGGTGAAGCGGACCTGACTGGGTGCGGATTCATGGCTTGAGCAATTGCTCTGGAACAACCAGCGGGCCGCCAAAACCCGAAGCTGTCCAGGGGGCAACGAAAATCGGCACCGACCTTCCGCCCTGCCCCGCACGCGAGGCCCGGCAAAGGCAGGGAGCGCCGTATCTAAAGCAAACTCGGGTTCAACGTATACGTCCCGACCACCTGCCCCTCGGCCAGCACATGCCCCGCCATGGCCTCGCGAGCCTCGGGCCCGCCGAAGAGGCCATCCAGCCCCAGGCTTTCGACGTCCAGGGCAAACACCGTGAAAACGTAATGGTGGATGATCTCGTCGTTCCAGGGCGGGCAGGGGCCGTCGTAGCCGCCGTAGTCGCCGGCCATGTCGGCATCGCCGGCGAAGAAGTCGCCGAAATTGTTCTTGCCGCGAAGCCCGTTGGCGGAAGCGCCGGTGGCCTTGCCGCCGGGCTCGATGCCCGCCGATTCGGCCTCGGCCGCCAGGCTTGTGGTGGCGGCCGGGATATCGACCAGCACCCAGTGGAAGAAGTCCATGCGGGCCAGGCTGGCCGGGATGGTCTTGCCTTCCTGGTTGACGTCGTCGAACACCGTGGGCACGTCCCTGTCGTGGCAGATGATGGCGTAGGACTTGGTGCCCTCGGGGGCGCCCGACCAAATCATGGCGGGGCTCTTGTTGGCGCCCATGGTGGTGGGGCCGGGGTCGTCGGGGATGCAGAAAGCAAATTCCTCGGGAATGCGTTGGCCGTCAGTGATGCCCTCGACGGTGACGTTGAGCGCTGCGGTCATGATTATTTTTCCCTGTTGGCCGACTTCGATTTTCCCCATGCTAGCATAGGGGCGGGCACCAGGGAGAAGCGGCTATGGACAAGCTAACGGCGGCTAAGGCAGCGGAATTTCTCTTCGACGGGCGCCAACGGCGCGAGAAATTCAGCCTGCCGCCCGCCGACCTCAGGCCGGCCGATTTCGACGCCGCCTATGCCATCCAGGATCAACTGGTCGAATTGCTGCTGGCGGCGCGGGCCTCGGCCGTGGGCGGCCACAAGATCGCGCTCTCGTCAAAAGTCATGCAGCAGATGCTGGGCGCCGACGGGCCGGTGGCGGGCGTGCTGCTGGCCGCCGACCTGCACCAATCGCCGCTGGTGGTGCGGCGCCGCGACTTTCTTGGATTCGGCATCGAATGCGAGCTTGCCGTGCGGCTGGGCGCCGATCTGACGGCCGCCGCCGCCCCTCACGACCGGGCCAGCGTGGCTGCCGCCGTGGCCACCTGCCAGGCGGCTTTCGAGCTGGTCGACGACCGCCGGGCCGACTATCTCGAGACCGGTGCCGTGCTGCTGGCCGCCGACAACGCCTGGAATGCCGGTGTGGTGTTGGGCCCGGAAGTCAGCGACTGGCAGAGCATCGACTTCGAGAGCGGCCGCGGAAATCTGACGATCAGCGGCGAGGCCATCGATGATGGGCCGCTGGGCGCCGTCATGGGTCACCCCTTCGAGGTCATGGCCTGGCTCGCCAACAACCTGGCCGGGCGCGACCGCGGCATTCTGGCGGGCGAGCTGATCATCACCGGCTCCATCATGGCGACGCGTTACCCCGAGGCCGGCGACAGCATTGTTTACGCCGCCGAGGGCCTGGGGGAGGTCAAGCTCGAAGTGAGGTAACGGAATAGGCTAGGATCAGGTCAAACAGGAGTCCGATCATGAACAAGGTCAACGTCGCCGGTGTCGGCATGATCTCCTTCGTCAAACCGGGCCAGAGCGAGCCCTACGCCGTGATGGGGGCCGAGGCGGCGCGGCTGGCGCTGGCTGACGCCGGCCTCGACTACGCCCTGGTGCAGCAGGCCTACGCCGAGTTCGTCTACGGCGACAGCACCTGTGGCCAGGCGGCGCTTTACGACATCGGCTTGACCGGCATCCCCATCGTCAACGTCAACAACAACTGCTCGACCGGCTCGACGGCGCTCTTTCTCGCTCGCCAGGCCGTGGCCTCCGGCGCTGTCGATTGTGCCCTGGCGGTGGGCTTCGAGCAGATGAACCCTGGCGCCCTGGGCGCCGTTTTCGAGGATCGGCCGAACCCGCTGGAGCGTTTCACGGATCATGCCGAGGAAATCAACGGACCGGGCGAGGCGCCGATAACACTGAGGCTGTTTGGCGCGCTGGGTGACGAATACATGGCGCGGCACGGCGCCCGCGGCGAGACCTTCGCCAAGGTCCGGGCCAAGGCCAGCCATCACGCCGAACACAACGAGCGCGCCATCTTCCGCACCCCGCTCAGTGTCGAAGAGGTGATGGCTTCGCCGCGCATGGCCGGCATGCTGACGCGGCTGCAGTGCTGCCCGCCGACCTGCGGCGCGGCGGCGGCCGTGGTCTGTTCGCAAAGCTTTGCCAAGCGCCATGGCTCGACACCTCGGTGGTGATCAGCGGCCAAGCCATGACGTCCGACTTCCCCTCGACCTTCGACGACCGCTCCATGCGCAAGCTGGTCGGTGCCGACCTGGCCAGCACGGCGGCGGCGCAGGTCTTCGAGGAAGCCGGCGTCGGTCCCGAGGAAGTGGACGTGGTCGAGCTGCACGACTGCTTCACCACCAACGAAGTCATCACCTACGAATCGCTGGGCCTGGCGGCCGAGGGCGAGGCCGAAAAATTCGTCTGGGATGGCGACAACACCTACGGCGGCCAGGTCGTCACCAACCCCTCGGGCGGTTTGCTCTCCAAGGGGCATCCGCTGGGCGCCACCGGCCTGGCCCAGTGTTTCGAGTTGGTCAGCCAGTTGCGCGGCCAATCCGGTGCCCGCCAGGTCGAGGGCGCCCGCACGGCGTTGCAGCACAATTTAGGTCTGGGCAGCGCCTGCGTCGTGACCATGTACCAGAAAGCCTGAGGACGGAGAAAACAAGATGAGCAAGTTGGACGGAAAAGTCGCGCTGATTTCGGGCTCGGGCCGCGGCATCGGCCGCGCCGTGGCCCTCAAGCTGGCCCAGGAAGGCGCCCGTGTGGTGATCAACGACCTCGACGCGGAATCGGCGGCCGAGACCCTGGCCGCCGTTGAGGCGGCGGGCGGCGAGGCCGTGGCCTGCAACGGCAACGTCACCGAGCCCGACTTCGGCGAACGCTTTGTCGAGTGCGCGCTGGACAACTTCGGCGGCCTCGACATCATCGTCAACAACGCCGGCTATACCTGGGACAACGTGGTCCACAAGATGAGCGACGAGCAGTTCCAGGCCATGATCGACGTCCACCTGACGGCGCCCTTCCGCATCATGCGGGCGGCCGCCGAACCGATTCGCATCGCCGCCAAGAAAGAAACCCAGGAAGGCCGCCGGGTGACCCGCAAGGTGGTCAACATCTCCTCGGTGGCCGGGCTTTTCGGCAACGCCGGCCAGATCAACTACGCCGCCGGCAAGGCCGGCATCATCGGCATGACGCGCACCATGTGCAAGGAATGGGGGCGCTACAACGTTACCGTCAACTGCGTCGCCTTCGGCCTGATCGAGACCCGCTTGACCGAGAAAATCGAGGCCGATCCGAAGAGCATCGAGATCGAGGGCGAGGAAATCAAGGTCGGCATCAACCCCGGCCTGATGGATGCCATTACCCAGATGGTACCGCTGGGCCGCCCCGGCGCGCCGGAGGACGCGGCCGGTGCCATTTATTTGTTCTGTGCGCCCGAATCGGACTACATCAGCGGCCAGGTGCTGGTTTGCTCCGGCGGGCTTTTGATGTAGGGAGCCCGGATCATGGAACCCTACACCTCGCCCTGGCGCAACGAAGAGCTCGACATCCTGCGCGACGCCGTCACCACCATGTTCGAGCGCGAATTCGTGCCGCACGACGAGCGCTGGCAAAAGCAGGGCTACATCGACCGCGAAGCCTGGCGCACGGCCGGCGCGGCCGGCATGTTGTGCGCCAGCATTCCCGAGGAATACGGCGGCGGCGGGGCCAGCTTCGCCCACGAGATCGTGCTTGTCGAAGCCCAGACCATGACTGGTGCGGCGCTGGGGAATTCCGTCCACAGCGGCATCGCGGCGCACTACATCTATCGCTACGGCAGCGAGGAGCAGCGCCAGCGCTGGCTGCCAGGGATGGCCTCGGGCGATCTCGTCTGCGCCATCGCCATGACCGAGCCGGGCACCGGGTCCGACCTCCAGGGCGTGCGCACCACGGCGCTCGCGGACGGCAACGAATACCTCATCAACGGCTCCAAGACCTTCATCACCAACGGCTTCCATGCCGATCTGGTCATCGTCGTGGCCAAGACCGACAAGACCGAGGGCGCCAAGGGAGTCTCGCTGGTGGTGGTCGAGACCAAAGACGCCGAGGGCTATCGCTGCGGCCGGGTGCTGGAGAAGATCGGCCTCAAGGCCCAGGACACGGCGGAACTTTTCTTCGACGACGTGCGCGTGCCGGCCGGCAACCTGCTGGGTGGCGAGGAGGGGCAGGGGTTCTATCAATTGATGCAACAGTTGCCCCAGGAGCGCCTCTTGGTGGCCTCGCGGGCGGTCGCCTCAATGGAACGCGCGATCGAGGTGACGTCCGACTACGTCAAGCAGCGCAAGGCCTTCGGCAAGACGCTGTTGGAGTTCCAGAACACCCGCTTCAAGCTGGCCGAGTGCAAGACCAAGGCCCACGTCGCCCGGGTTTTCTTCGACGACTTGCTGATGCGTCACCTGACCGGAAACCTCGACGTGGCCACCGCCGCCATGGCCAAATGGTGGACCACAGAGACCCAGTGCGAGATAATCGACGAGTGCTTGCAGCTCCACGGCGGCTACGGCTACATGCTGGAATACCCCATCGCCCGCATGTACGCCGACGCCCGGGTGCAGAAGATCTACGGCGGCTCCAACGAGATCATGAAGGAACTCGTGGCCCGCGCGATCTAAGGGAAAACGATAAAAGCAAGGTGCCACGGATAACGCGCTCTGCATGAAGTGCGGCAACTTCAAGGAAAACGCTTTCCGCGAATGCGCCAAGTGCGAGTTCGTGCCCCAGAGCGAGCACGAGTTCGCCTACTCACTGGGCCTGACGCAATACTTTCTCGGCAAGCAGCGCTTCGAGGAATTCGCCGAGGCCATCAAAAGCGGCAACGCGCCGATCTTCGACAGCGCCGCCTGGAAGCGCCTGATCGGATCGGTGCGCGAATCCAACGTGCGCCAGATCATGGGCATCGCCGAGGCCGAAAGCGAAGCGGACCATGAACAGAAGGAAAGCCGCTCGCTGCTCAGGTTGTTCCTGTCGGGCGGCCAGGAGTAGGGTTCAGCCGCTACGCCGCATCGCCCTCGAAAAACCTGAGCGCCTGGCCGGCCGGCAGGCCCAAAAGCTCATCGTCCTGCATCACCACCTGGCCGCGGATCAGCGTGGCCCGGGGCCAGCCCTGGACCGTCATGCCGGCAAAGGGCGTCCAGCCGCAGCGGCTGGCGATCCAGCTCTCCTCGATCTCGCGCCGCGCCCCCATGTCGACCAGCGTCAGGCTGCCCTCATAACCCACCGCCAGGCGGCCCCGGCCGATGATGCCGAAAAGCCGGGCCGGGCCGGCCGAGACCAGGTCGACCAGGCGCTGCAGGCTGAGGCGGCCGGCATTGACGTGGTCGAGCAGCACAGGCAAGAGCGTCTGCACGCCGGGCATGCCCGACGGGCTTTGGGGATAAGGCTTGGCCTTTTCCTCCAGCGTGTGCGGCGCGTGGTCGGAGCCGACGATGTCGACGGTGCCGTCGGCCACAGCCCGCCACAACGCCGCCTGTTCGGCTGCCTCGCGGATCGGTGGGTTCATCTGGGCCCGGCTGCCCAGGCGCTGGAAACATTCCGGCGCCGAGAGCGTCAGGTGCTGGGGCGTCACCTCGACGCTGACCAGGTCCTTGGCGGCGGCCAGCAGCTCCATCTCGGCCGCGGTGGTGATATGCAGGGCATGTACCCGGCGGCCGGTTTCCCGGCTCAGCTCCAGCAACCGCCGGGTGGCACGGAAGGCGGTCTCGGCGTCACGCCATTCGGCGTGGGCCGCTACATCACCGCTCTCCTCGGCAATGGCGCGGCGTTCACGCAGCCGGCTTTCGTCCTCCGCATGGACGGCGACGCGGCGGCTGCCGCTGGCCAGCACCGCCCGCAAGGTGTCGTCGTCCTCGATCAGCAGATCGCCGGTCGAGGATCCCATGAAAACCTTGACGCCGCAGCATCCGGGCCGCCGTTCGAGGGCGGCCAGCTGGCCCACGTTGTCGGGCGTGGCGCCGACGTAGAAAGCAAAATCGCAGGCCGCACGGGCTCCGGCGCGGGCGATCTTGTCAGCCAGGCGTTCGGCGTCGGTGGTCAGGGGCGAGGTGTTGGGCATCTCGAAAACCGCCGTGACGCCGCCCAGCGCGGCGCCCTTCAGGCCGTGTTCGAGGTCTTCCTTGTGCTCGGCGCCGGGCTCGCGGAAATGCACCTGGGTGTCGATGACACCGGGCAGCACGTGCAGCCCCAGCGCCTCGATTGTCTCGCCGGCCTCGGCCGGGTCGAGCTCGCCGATGGCCGCGATGCGGCCTCCACGAATGCCGACGTCGCCCTGCCCCACCCCGGACGGGGTGACCAGCGTGCCCTGGCGGATGAGAAGGTCGAAATTCGGCATCGGCTGGTCCTATCTAACGCCTTTCTGAGAGCACTGCTGCCACGTCGCCGGCCGGATCGCACCCCAGGATATGGATCTGGTGCCAAAGGGCGTAAAAAAGTAGCGTCCAGGCGGCAAAACCCTGGCGCCGGTCGCGGCTCATGAACAGCGCCGCCACCCGGTCCGGCCGGGCGATCTCGGCAATTCCGGGCTGGGCCGCCACCAAGGGCCCCACGTCGGCACCGCGGGCCGCGATCCATTCGCCCACCGGCACCGTGAAGCCGCGCTTGCGACTGAAGGGCAACGCCTCGGGCAGGTGATCGGAAAGCCAGCGGCGCAGCAGGTACTTGCCCAACCGGCGCCTGAGCTTGAGCCGATCGGGTAGGGCAAAGGCGAACTCGGCCACGGCCCGATCCAACAGCGGCACGCGGCCCTCGAGGCCATGCGCCATGAGGCAGCGGTCGAGCTTGAGCAGCAAGTCGTGGGCCAGCCAATCGGCGCAATCGACGGCCTGGGCCGCTTGCAGCTTGCTGCGCCCGCCGCCGGCGGCCAGGCGCTCGGCCTCGACGATGCCGCCGCGCCAGCCCGAGGTGTCGTGGCGCAACACGTCGAGATCGTCGAAGCTGCCGCGCCGCCTGGGCCGGCGCCCGCCCAGCCAGCGCGGCCGGCGCTGGCTGCGATAGCGGCCGTAGCCGGCAAACAGCTCGTCGCCGCCCTCGCCCGTCAGCACCACCTTGAAGTCGGCCGCCGCCACCTGGCCCAGCTTGTAGGTCGGCACCACGGCATAATCGGCCACCGGATCGTCGAGCGCCGCCGCGATTCCAGGCAGCAGGTCCCAGAAATCTCCGGCGGCAACCGCCACCGGCACCGATTCCGCCCCCAGGCGCCGAGCCAGCATATCGGCCTGGGCCCGTTCGTCGGGTACGGCCGAGCCGGGGAATCCGGCGGTGAAGACCCGCACCGGGCGATCGTCGAGGCGTGCCATGAGGGCCAGCAAGGCCGCCGAATCAATGCCACCGGAGAGGAACATGGCGTAGGGCACGTCGGAACGCTGATGCAGGCTCACCGATTCCTCGAGGATTTCGTCGAGACGGGCCAGCGCCGCACTTTCGTCGCAGGGCTCCGGCCCGCCCGGCGGCAGGGCCTCCAGACTGCGGCGTTCCTTGATACGTCCGGCTTCGACCACGATGGTCTCGCCCGGCAGCACCCGCATGATGCCCTGGAAGATGGTCTGGCGTCCGGTGGTGAACTGCAGCTCCAGCAACTCCCCTCGCGTCACCTCGTCGACCGCCGGAGTCACCAGCCCGGCCGCCAGCAAGGCCCGCGGCTCGGAGGCGAAGGCGAAGCCCCGCGCCGTTTCGGCGTAGTAGAGCGGCTTGATGCCGAAGGGATCGCGGGCCAGCACCAGGCGCCCGGCCACCGGGTCGTGAATGGCCAGGGCGTACATGCCGCGTAGCCGTCGACAGAAATCGAGGCCCTCGCGGGCGTAGAGGTGGAGCGCCGGTTCGCAGTCGGATCTGGTGGCAAAGTTCTCCTCGCCGAGCTCGCGGCGCAGCTCGAGGTAGTTGTAGATTTCCGCGTTGGCCACCAGTACCGGCCCTCCAGGCAGGCCCAGGGGCTGGGCGCCGGTCTCCAGGTCGATGATCGCAAGCCGGCGGTGCACCAGCCCGACAGCGCCGGCAACATGGCTGCCCTCGCCATCCGGTCCGCGATGGGCCAGCGCCGCCGAAAGCGCGGCCAGCAGGCCGGCCTCGGGCGGCGCGCCGTCGTGCGTCATCAGGCCGGCCAAGCCGCACATCAGGTTTTGCTCACACGGGCGAAGAAGTCGAGGTACCGGGCCACCACGACGTCTTCGTTGAATTCGGCCCGGTAGGCGGCCAGGCCGCCCTGCGCCAGACGGGCCGCCAGGCCGCTATCGTCCAGCAGCCCCCGCAGCGCCGCCGCCAGGGCTTGGGGATCGTCGACCGGCACCAAAAGGCCGCTCTCGCCCTCGCCGATCAGTGCCGCCGGCCCGGCCGCCGCAGCGGCCACCACCGGCAGGCCCTGGGCCCAGGCCTCGATGACGACATTGCCCAGCGGCTCGTGGCGCGAGGGGCAGACGAAGACGTCGGCCGCGGCATAAAGCGCCGCCGTATCCTCGCGCCAACCCAGAAAACGCACCCGCGCCGCCAGGCCAAGCTCGCGCGTGAGCGCCTCGAGCCGGGATTGTTCCGGCCCCTCGCCGGCCAACCAGAGGTGGGCTTCGGGAAGCTCCGCCAGTGCCCGCAATAGGGTGTCGAAGGCCTTGTTGGGGTGCAGCCTGCCCAGCCCCAGCAACAGCGGCACGCCGTCCGGCGTTTGGTGGCGCGCCCTGGGCTCGGCCGCCGCCCGCTCGGCCTGCACGAAGTTGGGCAGATAATGGACGCGTTCGGACGGCCAGCCCTGGTCCATCAGGTAGCTGGCGATGTGGCGGGTATTGGCGATCAGGTGGCGGCAGCGGCGGTAGTACTTGAGCTTGTAGTAGCCGCCCAGCCGGCCGGCCGAGACGAATTCGTGGCCGGCCCGGGCCGGCGTCGGGCAGAAAGCACTGGCCCGGTTCATCCAGGTCAGCACGACGTCGGGGCGAAAGCTGGCGATTTCGGCCCGCAGCCGGCCCCCGCTGCGCAAATCCAAGAGGCCGCCGAAGCGTGCCGTAACCGGCTCGATGCTCGCGGCGCGCAGGCTCGCCAGGCGATCGGGATAACCGCGCAACACCAGCCGCTGCTCAACGCCGGCGCGCTCCAGCGCGATGGCGAGGCGCACGAAAAAGGCCTCGGCACCGCCATGCTCCGCCCCCGCCATGGCCTGAAGGAGCCGCACCCTCAGTCCTCCAGCCGCGCCTTGAGGTGGGAAAGCAGGGGATAGAGCCCGGCCATCAGGGCGATGGCGAAGCCCCAGGCCCCTTCGCGGTAGCCGCGCCGCACGAGGTAGCACTTGAGGAAGCGGGAGACCAGCCGGCGCAGGTTGCCCGCCAAGCTGCCGATATCACCCTGGTCGCGCAAATCCTTGGCCCGGGCCGTGGAGTAGCGGTCGAGCCGCGCCAGCATGTCGGAGAGGTCGCGGTCGACGTAGTGGTCCATGCGGTTCCGCAGGAAGCGCTTTGGGCCCGAAAGCTCGAGCGAGGGGTGGATGCGCTGGTTGCCCCAGCGCTTGGCGCCGCGGCTGAAAAGCCTGGGCGCCGCCGAGACGCCCCACGAAGCGCCCCAACCAAAACGCACCAGGCGATGGCCGATGTAATTGTCGAAAGGCACCAGGTAATACCCCGGCGCGGCGTCCCTGATGGTCTCGCGGATCTCCACCGCCAGGGCCTGGGGCAGGCGTTCGTCGGCGTCGACCTCGATGACCCAGTCGCCGCCGCAGGCCTCGATGCCGGCGTTGCGCCGTTCGCCCTCCAGCGGCCAGGCACCCTCGATCAGGCGTTCCGTGAACTCTCCGGCAATGGCGGCCGAAGCGTCGTCGCAGCGGTCGAGCACGACGACGATCTCGTCGGCGAAGCCCAGGCGCTCGAGGCAGGCCGCCAGTTGCGCCTCTTCGTTGTGCGCCACCACCAGGGCGCTGAGTTTGGGCGCCGTCACGCCAGCATCTCCCGGGCCTTGGCCTCGACCGTTGCCACTTCGAGCGAGGTCATCAGGCTTTGCTGGCTGCGGTGATCGAAACCCGGCGCGCCGATCAGATCCTCGTAGCTCTCCGGCGTGCGCACGAAGGCACATCCCTCGCCCCAGGGCGCGTAATGCACGTCGCGGCTGGGACCAAAAAGGCCGAGCGTCGGGGCGCCGGCCGCCGCCGCTAGGTGCATGAGGCCGGAATCGTTGCCCACGTAAAGCTTCATGCGGGCCAGGCAGGCGGCCAACACCGGCAATTCCTGCGTGCCCACGAGGTCGATCAGGCGTTCCGGGGGAACCGAATCCAGCACCGGCGCCGCCATCTCGCGCTCCCCCGGGGCGGCCACCACGGCGATAGCGGCGGCGGGCTCGGCGAGACGCCGGCCCAGTTCGGCGAAGTGCTCTGCCGGCCAGCGCTTGCCGCCCCAGTTTGCCGTGGGTGCCAGGCAAATCACCTCTGGCCCGGGCACCAGTTCGGCGGCCCGGGCAAGACTGGCGGCATCGAGCCAAAGCCGGGGCGCGGCCGGCTCATCGAGCTCGAAAAGTTCGGAGAGCTGGCGCACGCGATGGACCGGGGCGTTGGATTTTGCCGTGTCCAGGACCCGGCGGCGCCCCGCCCAGAGCGTCCAGGCGATGGCCGAGGCGCGCAGGTCGACCACCAGATCCCAGCGCCGGGCCACCGCCAAGCGCCACAAGCCCAGCCAATGTCCGGCCCAAGGCCGCTTGACCAACGGCAGCACAAGGTCAACATTAGGCATGGTGGCAAACAGCGGCGCCGGCAACGCCCCGCAGGCGAGGGTCAAACGGGCCTCCGGATGGCGCTCGATGAGGGCGCCCAGAAGCCCCGTTGACAGCACGGCGTCGCCAAGGCGGTTCGAGGTGATAAAGAGGATCTGCAAACGATGGTCAGCCTCTTCCGTCGCGGCACCCGGGGCGGGCTACTCGTAGCAAGCTACCGCCGATTTAATAGCCCGGCGGCGGAATCTTGCCAAGGGGCGGCGTCGACCCGCAGAGGCCGGCGGAAAAAGGAACGAACGCCATGACGGCACAATACGCCCAGCTTTCGGACCGCGCCGTGGTGGCGCTAGGTGGTCCCGACGCGGCCGATTATCTGCAAAATCTGGTCTCTAACGACGTCACCCGGGTGACGCCTGAGCGCACCCTCTACGCCTGTCTGCTGACGCCGCAGGGCAAGTTCCTGTTCGATTTCTTCATGGCCCGCGATCCGGCGCGCGCCGACGGCTTCCTGCTCGACGTCGAGGCCGGTCGGCTGGGTGAACTGGTCAAGCGGCTAACCATGTACCGCCTGCGGGCCAAGGTCGAGATCAGCGAGGCCGGCGAGTGGCGCGTGGCCGTGGTCTTCGGCGAAGGCGCCGCAACGGCGCTGGGGCTGGTGACCGAGGGATCGAGCTCGGGCTTTGCCGGCGGCCTGGCCTATGTAGATTCCCGCCTGGCGGCGCTCGGCCTGCGCCTGATGGTGCCGGGCGATGCCGCGGCGGCGCTGGACAAGGCCGGGTTCGAGGCCACTGATCCCGAGATCTACGAACGCTTTCGCCTGGATCACGGCGTACCCGACGGCAGCCGCGACATCGTCATCGAGAAATCCTTCCCGCTGGAGTGCAACTTCGACGAGTTCCATGCCATCGACTACGACAAGGGCTGCTACGTGGGCCAGGAGCTGACCGCCCGCACCCACCACCGCGGCACCATCCGCAAGCGCCTGATGCGCGTCGACGTGGAAGGCCCGCTGCCCGAGCCCGGCACGCCGCTCATGCTGGGCGACAAGAATGCCGGTGAGATGCGCTCGGGCCTCGACGACCGCGGCCTGGCGCTGATCCGCCTCGAGCACCTGGCCGGACCCGGCGTCGTCATGACGGCAGCTGGTGCCCGCCTCAGGCCGGTGCTGCCGGACTGGCTGGAGATTCCCAATAGCCCTGCGGAGGGATAAGTCATGCTCGATCACGTTTCCATCGGAGTCGGCGATTTCGCCGCCTCGGCCGCCTTCTACGACGCCGTGCTGGAGCCCTTCGGCTACCGGCGCATGGTGGAGTTCGGCCCGGCCATCGGCTACGGCAGCAAGTTTCCCGGCTTCTGGATCGGCGACGCCGGCGACCAGGCCACGGCCAGTCCCGGCCTGCACATCGCGCTCCTGGCCCCCGACCGGGCGGCTGTCGACGCCTTTCACGCCGCTGCGCTCGCCCACGGCGGCACGGACGACGGCGCACCGGGGTTGAGGCCGCAATACCACGAACACTACTACGCCGCCTTCGTCCTCGACCCCACGAGCCACAAGATCGAGGCGGTCCACCACAAGCCGGCCTGACCGGCATGGCCGGCCTCGAGGGCCGCTGTTCCTGGCCGGGCGATGATGCCCTCTACGTCGCCTACCACGACGAGGAATGGGGCGTGCCCGAACGCGACGACCGGGCGCTTTTCGAGAAACTGCTGCTGGACGGCTTCCAGGCCGGGCTCTCGTGGCTCACCATCCTGCGCAAGCGCGACAACTTCCGCCGCGCCTTCGCCGGCTTCGAGCCCCAAAAGATGGCCCGCTTCGGCCCCAATAAAATCGAATCCCTGATGCAGGACAAGGGCATCGTGCGCAACCGCCTGAAGGTCGAATCGGCGGTGCGCAGCGCCCGGGCATACCTTGAGATCCGCGAGGCCGGTCAGAGCTTCGAAGACTTCATCTGGCAGTTCACCGAGGGCCGCACCATTGCCAACCGGTTTCGTGAGATGGCCGATATTCCCAGCGAAACGGCCGAGTCACGGGCTATGTCCAAGGCCCTCAAGGCCGCCGGCTTCAATTTCTGCGGCCCCACCATCTGCTACGCCTTCATGCAGGCCACGGGCATCGTCAACGACCACGTTGTCGACTGTTTCCGCCACGATCAGGTGTGAAAGCGATAGGGCCATACCATGCCCAGTGAAGGGCCAATCCACGGCGCGATCTGGCGTGACGGCGGCGCGCGCTATGGCCGGATCTCGCGGCTTGGGCACTGGCTGACGCTCGGGCTGCTGGTGCTGTCGGTGCCGCCGGCCATCGTCGCCGCCGGCCTGCCGGCCTCGCCCGAGCGCCTGATCCTGTTGACCGTGCACCGCTCGCTCGGCGTCGCCATCATGATGGTCGTGCTGCTGCGCCTGCCCTGGCGGCTCTACAGCGGCTGGCCACAGAGCCCAGAGCCGCCAGCCGGGCCGAGCCCCTGGCTGGCGCGGGCGGCACGCCTCAATCACCTGGCTCTCTATGCGCTCCTGATCGCCGCCATCGCCGGTGGCTGGGCCTATACCTCGGCCTCGGCCTTTGCCGTCGGGCTGTTTGGATTTTTCCTGCTGCCGCCGCTGCTGGCCCCAGACAAGGAACTGGCGGAGATCCTGCGCCAAGTCCACCAAGTCACGGTCTATGCCCTGCTGGCGCTGATCGCGCTGCACACCGTGGCGGCGCTTTTTCGTCAACTTGTGCTGAAGGACGGCGGGCTTCGGCGTATGCTGGGCGGATGAAGACCCTATTGCTGGCAGCGTTCGCGCTGCTGCTGATCTCGGCCCCCGGCCTGGCGGCCACACCATGCCGCGTCGACCAAGCCAACAGCTCGGTCCGCTTCACCGCCTGGCAGATCTTCGGCTTGCCGCTCAGCGGCCGCTTCAAGACCTTCGAGGCCAAGCTTTTTCTCGATGGCGAACATCCCGAGCGCAGCACCGCCGTGGCCGCCGTCGACACCCGCAGCGTCGACACCGGCAATCCCGAGTCCGACGAATTCATCGAAAGCGAGCCCATGCTCGACAGCGCCAACCACCCCACCGCCGTGCTGGCCTCCTCGGTTTTCGACCCGGGTGGTGGCGGCGAAATTGTCGTCAAGGGGGAGTTGACGCTGAAATCCGTGCGCCGGCCGCTGATCATTCCCTTCCGCTATAGCCTGACCGAAGCCGCCGACGGCCGCCAGCACGTCAGCGCCGACGGCGAATTCGAGCTGCAACGAAAGGAATTCAACGTCGGCACCGGGGTCTGGTCGAACAGCTTCCTGTTCCACGACAACATCGCCATCGCGGTGCACCTGGAGATGATCTGCGGCTAGATTGATGTGGCCCGGTGGCCGGGATCAAACTCCAAAAACGCTAGAGCGCGTAACCTTGGCGGGCCAGGGCGGCGAGGCCTTTGTTGGTGATGGCTTCCCCCAGGAAGCGCCGGTAACCGTCCTGCCATTTGAACTCGGACCAGCCCAACACCCGGCAATCCCAACTGACGCGGTTGTTGCGCCGGCAATCTCCGCCACCGCGCTGCAGCTCTTGCAGATATTTCCGGCGCTCGGGCGTCATGCCCGGGGTCGGCTCTTCGTGCATTGATTCTGGCATCTTCGGCACCCACAAAGCCGCCATCGAAAGAGCAACCCTAGCCGACAAAGGTTACCATTCGATTAGCGCCGATGCCCAGTTTCTTTCTGTTTTGGAAAGGTTTAACTAAATTTTAGAGAGCCGCGACAAGGGCCTCGTGATCGGCCACCCAGCCGAATTTAGCGGCGAAATTCTTCAGTGTTGCGGCCTGCAGATCAGGCGCGAACGACGACACCGCATCAGTCACCATGGTGGTCATGAAACCGTGGTGGAAGGCCTCGCGGCCGCTTTCCTCGACGCAGATCTGCGTTACCGTTCCGGTCAGCGCCAGCGAGCCCACGCCCAGCGCGTGCAGCATGTCGGCGAGCGCCGTGCCGTGAAAGGCGCCATAGCCGTATTTCTCGACGATGGGGTCGCCGGGTTGGGGGTAGATCTCGGCAATGATGTCGCTGCACTCCAGCGCATGGCTGCTGTCCTGATAGGTGCGCTTATGCCCCTTCCAGCAGCATTTGGTCTCGGGCCGGCATTGAGGCGACCAGTTCCACAAAAGCGAGGGGTAGGGCGTGGCCAGGAACTTGGTATAGATGACCGGCCGGGCGCGCTCGCGAAAGGCGGCGATCAGGGCCTGGTGGGCGGCGATGGTGGCCCGCGCATCAGGTACCTCCAGCGGCGCGCCCTCACGCACGAAATCGTTCTGCATGTCGACGATCAACAACGCCGGGCTTTCCAGGCGCGCCTTGGGCTCAATCATGTTTTGCTGCTCCCCGTGCCTTGATCGCCGCTGGTCAGTCCACCCAGTTTTCCAGACGCAACCCGTCAACCCGGGAGAATTCGCGGACGTTGTTGGTCACCAAGATGAGCCCCTCGCTGCGGGCATGTCCGGCGATCATCACGTCATAGGGACCGATGGGCGTTCCGGCCTTTGCCAGTTCGGCCCGGATCTGACCGCTTTGGATGGCTGCCTTTTGATCGAAGGCGAGAACCTCGACACGCGTGGCAAACCTTTCGACAACGGCGAGATTGCGTTCCGCCATGGAGGACTTCTCGGCACCGTATTGCAGTTCGGCCAGACTCACCGCCGAGAGACTCAAGTGTTCATTGTGCCGGTTGAAGGTGTCTCGAAGATGCGGCGGTCGATTGTTGATGGTGTAGATGCAGATGTCTGTGTCGAGCATGTAGCGCAACACCTAGAAAGCCTCCCGCTCCTGCTCGTCCGGCTGCTCCCGGTCCGTCATGAAATCCTCCGAGGCGGTTGGGCCGTCGAAAAAGTTATCCCACGACGTACCCGCCGGAGTGATCAGGCGGGCCTGGCCAAGCTTGATGATGTCCACTCGCTTGACCGTGTCGGGCAAGGCCACCGCCTTGGGCAGGCGAATTGCCTGGCTCTTGTTGTTGGTAAAAACCGTTGATTGCACCATGGCGTGCGCTCCAGGTATATCCACAAGGTATATACAAATATCGGTGCCGTAGCGGTATATGTCAATGGCATATACCGATCGGTTGCCGGACCTTACAAGACGCCGTATTCGTCATAGACCTCGCCCAGGGTGCGGCCGGCCAGCAATTCGTCGCGGGTGGCGTTTTCCGCAGCCACCTTTTCCAGCGCTTTGGCGAACACCTCGTCAGCGCAATCTTGGGGAATCACCACGACGCCGTCGACGTCGCCGAAGACGTAATCGCCCGTCGCCACCCCGACCCCGCCGCATTCGATCGGCTGGTCCATGGTCATCATGCGGCCGCGGCCGGCTGAATCGAGGGGGCCGATGCCGCCGTGGAAAACAGCAAAGCCGAGCTCGCGGATCTGGCGCACGTCGCGCACCAGACCATCGGTGAGGCAGCCCACGGCACCCCGGGCCATGGCCGCGGTGGTCAGGAGCTCGCCCCAGGGCGCGATACGTTCGGTCGGTCCTTCGCAGCCGAATACGGCAACCTCGCCGGGCTTGAGATCGTCGACCAGCGCGATCTCGACTTCGTAAGGATTTTCGCCCTCGGGCGCATCGTAGACGTTCATGTAAAGCCCGGTGCGGGCCCGGCCGAAGAGCACCAGGGTGTCGTCGAGCGGCCTGACGAAAGGTCTCAGCGCCTGGTTCCTGAGCCCCACGGCATCGAGCACGTCGCTGAGCACCGAGGCGTAGAGCTTGGCCGTGATCTCGTGGCGGTCCGGCGTCTCTAGGGTCATCTGGATCCTCCCCGGTGTTTCAACTCTGCTCGAAACCGCCGTGCCACCAGTGCTCGAAGGGGTCGGCGTGAATGATCTGCTCGACGATCTCGGGCGACACCGCCGGCATACCGCCCTGGCCGCCCACCTGCAGCACCTCGCGGGTCATCCTGAGCCCCTCGGCCGGCGTCGAGTAGGGATAATCGCTGCCGAAGAAAACCTTGGTCGCGGCCTGGTATTCCTGGATCGCCATCATGACGTTGTAGAACTGCCAGCGGCGATAGTAGATGGCCGAGATCTCGGCGTAGACGTTGGGCTGCTTGCGGATCACGGCGACGCATTCCTCGAACCAGGGGTGCGCCATGTGGGCCATGACGATCTTGAGCTCGGGCCGGCTCAGCGCCAGTTTCTCGACGTGGATGGGCCGGCCCAGGTCGGCGGCATGCAGCCGCGTATAGGTGGTGCCCATGTGCAGCGTCAGCGGCAGGTTGTGCTCGAGGCAATAGTCGTAGACCGGTTCCATGCGGGCATCGTCAAGCGCCACGCCATTGTAGATCGGTCCGTACTTGACGCCCTTCAGGCCGAGCTCCTGGATGGCAAACTCAAGTTCCTCGAGATACCCCGGGCGCCGTGGATCGACGTAGGCGAAACCCACCAGCTTGTCGGGATAGCGCGCCACCGCCTCGGCCGTCACCCGGTCCTCGCCCTCGATGCCGGTGGTATCGCCGTAGCGCAAGGTGAACACGATGGCCCGGTCGATGCCGTCGAGAACCTCGATGATGGTGTCGGCGTCGGCCCGCTCGGGGATGGCCTGCTCGCGGATGCGGCCGAGCTGCTCGGTATAGGCCGGCAGCACGTGTTCCGGGTTCCAGATGTTGACGTGGCAATCGACGATCACGCTCAGCCTTCCCAGATCTCGCTGGGCAGCGGCAGGCCCTCGAGGTCAGCGGCCGTGAGCGCGCGATCCGGCTCGATCCCCAGCCCCTCGAGCAAGCTCTCCAACTGACGCACGTGCTGGGCCGCATGCCAGGTGGTGCGCTCCAGCACCTGATGCAGGGTCTGCTCGCCGTAATAGGTCGGGATCACCGTGCCCTCGCCGCCAGGGTAGCTCCAGTTACCCAGGCGCCGGCGCACGTCGGCGCCGTAGGCGGCGACATCGGCACCGGTCCTGACTTCATCGGGCGGCGTCACGGCCAGGCTTTCGTAGGAAAGCTCGGCCCCCTTCGTGGCGGCCAAAAAGGCCTCGGCGATGACGAAGACGTGGTAGCCGAGTTGCCGCCAGCTGCGGTCACGGCTGGGCACCAGGTCAGCCATGTGGGCCTCGGGGAGCTGTCGCAGGGTGCGCTCGGCCGCCGCCAGGATCAGATCGAGCCGCGCCAGCAGCGCCGCCGGCGAGAGGCGCACCTCGAGCTCGGCTTCGAGACCGACGAACTCGGGCACATCGGCCAGCGCGAGGCCATGGATGGCGCGTTCGCCGACGGCCACCGCCGGGGCCGAGTCGAGGCCCAGCGCCGCCAGCGCCTGGCGGCCCTCTGGGTGCGAAACATCGATGGCTTCGAATTCGACCTCACGGGCCGAAAGAAACTCCTTGAGAAGCAGGCAACTGCTTCAGCCGGGTCGCCAGAACACCCTGATGGCCTCGGTCATGGCAATGCTCCCTTTGGCCGCTGCCGAAGCTTGGCCCAAAGGGCCGGCCGTTACCAGACCCGCCAGCCACACTCAGCGTGGCAGCCCCGCCTTATGCAGACCCTCGAACAAGTGCTCGCGAGCTGCCTCGGGCATAGGCAAATTCGGAGTTCCGCGGAGTTCCGACTAGGGTCCGTTGACAATTAACGCAAATCAATGATGGTGGCGACGAGGCTCAAGTTTGCGGCATAGCTTGTGTCGGTTTTGTCGTAGCGCGTAGCAATGCCCCGGAATTCCTTGATCTTGGCGAA
>Ga0187827_10003316_pt1 | contig 20864 bp, 6 predicted proteins | sample ETNtaG_39_FD_167969 | JGI IMG/M metagenome (GOLD analysis project Ga0187827, IMG submission 167969) | Marine microbial and viral communities from oxygen minimum zone, Eastern Pacific Ocean - ETNP2014_SV_150_PacBio MetaG (Illumina Assembly) | ecosystem: Environmental > Aquatic > Marine > Hypoxic... | reverse complement strand
GAGGCTGAGCCTGAGCCTGTTGCTGCTGAGGCTGGGCCTGTTGCTGCTGAGGCTGGGCCTGTTGATATTGTTGAGAATATGCATATTCATCGGCAACATATCCCTGTTGATTATCATGCAGTTGCCGATATTGTTTATGGACATCTCTCATCACCACCTGTGATTCATCTAAGAATTCATTCTCCTCCTCGCTCATCATGCGCCGCCTGATTATCACAAGTACAACAAGAATGACGAGAATAAGAGAACTACCAACTACCAAGGCACCATTTGAAGAACCGAAAATCCCCCCTAGCAATGCTTCGTTTACATCAAAGAACCTCTGTTGTGTCAAATTGCCGTGTCGAATAGTGACTCCCTGATTCTCACCACCATTCTCTGTATCAATCCTCCAGATTCCACTTGCGACGAACTCTACATCCCCTGCAGTTGAATGAACCGAGACTGTCGATTCAAACACTGGAACGCTGTTATTGCGCTCATCATATGCTCTGATGGTCAACAACAACTCTTCACCTTGCTCAACTTGGGCTTCTGAAAGATTAGCCTCTAAACGATGAATGGGACCAGGAATGACCTCAAATGACAAACTCAAAGATGCTTGTCCGGAAAGCAGAGTAACATCCCAGACTCCTACCTCGTTTCCTTCAAAGTACCACTTCCCCAAACCACTCGGATGAGGATAGAATATTCCAGCCTCTGCATCCATCTGCCATTGTAGGTCATCTATCTCGAAAGTCTGACCTGATAAGTCGGTGCCCATCACCAACATGACAATCGCACCAGCAGAACCAGAAGTCACCTGAATGGTATCTGTGAGATTCACACTCATGGTTCTGGCCTGACCATGGTTGACATGGAACCTGACTGAGGAATGTGCAGAACCTGTTCTGGACCTGATTTCGTGACTGCCAGTATCCTCCGGATGGAAAACGCCCTTGGTCAATCTGAGGTCCACGGTTAGGTCCTCTTCAACTCCTTCCTTGATAACTGTCCAGTTCAGCAGAGCGTAGGATACAAGATTCCCATCTCCATCATGCAATATAGGATTCAAATCCAATGAATCATCAATTGATATTGTTTCTCCTTCACCCTCCAAGGTGATTGATGCGACTTCCCCTGGAATCACTTCAATGGTTAGCGAACTGGATAGCAGCACTTGACGTTCAGTATCGAACCATTCTCCTTCAATAGTCCAGTTCCCTACTGTTGCAGCAACAAAACGTGCCCATGATTCATGGTCTTCTAACCAATCTTCAACTTCGCTCTGAACAGGTTCCCAAGAGCCGTTGACGACCCAGCGGTTGTTTCTAGAATCACTGGCTTGCATCCAAATGACAGTTTGTTCATCAGCGCTCATCCTATCACTTTCTGCTGCCAGCACCAGTGATGTAGCCCAACCGTGCAGGACTTCGACCATAACAGAAGCAGAGTATCCCTCCAAAGAAACGCTGATGTTCCAGAATCCCACTTGATTTGGAACCCAGATGGTGGAATTACCAGACAGTTTCAGTGAACCATCCTCCAAATTCCAGTTTGAAAGCGGAACACTCTCATTGGTGACGTGACCAAAGACATCTGTTCTTTCAACCATGAATTCTATTTCCTGATCTGCCCTCACACTACCTGATGGACCTATCAATTCAAGCCCACTGATGGCTGCAGGTTGAACAATGATTAGAGTTGAGCCTGAAGCACCACCACTCGATGTGACATTGAGTATCCAAGTACCGGGTTCATCAGCCAGATAGAGATTGCCAGATGTGACGCTACCAGAACCGATGCTCCAAGACAAAGAACCTGCCTCGGATAATGAGAGTTCATTTCCCCATGAATCCTGCAATATTGGGATGACAGAGATTGATTCTCCACTTCTTACACTCAAACCTGAAGGTAGAATGAGTACAGTAGGAGGGCCTGGGTTCGCACTGATATTGATGCTGGCGTGTAACTCATTCCAGTGTGCTGTGACCGAGCACGTGCCGACCTGAACAGGTGTCCACAATCCCGATTCGGAAATATTCCCACAATCTGCCATCCAAGATATGGGGCGGTCAACGATTTGATTGCTGTTCTTGTCGAGCATGGTGGCATTGATCTGCGCACTATCACCCATCATGACCTCAACCGATTCAGTCTCGATTACAATAGAATCTGGCCAGCCAGGAGTCACAGTCAAGTTGATGCTCTCATTGACTCCATCCTTACTGGCGTGAACCATTGCATAACCCGCAAGGTTTGGAGTGAACAGACCTCCTGCATCAATGGTTCCCGAATCAGTCCACCATTCCGGAGAGCCCAGAACTTGATTACCGTCTGAATCATACATATTAGCAGAGAATTGTATCTGGCTATCTGCGTCGATAGAAAGCGGCTCCTGTGGCGAAATATCGATGCTGACAACCGCAGCACGACCCGACGTTTCAGAAGCTTGATGCGATTCAATTAGCGACAAGGGTACCAAGAACTGCAACAATATCAGGGCAGCAACTGCCGATGGAATGATGTCGCGAAAACGCATCAGATTCACCATCTTCAATCTCGCCATTCACTCCAATCAGGATCGCCTGCAGCCTTGTACCACCAGACTCCATTATCATCCTGCCACCATTCGGTTCCATTCTCATCGACTCTGTAGTTATCATCACCAGTGGACTGTTGCTCAGTTCCATCTTGTTGGTACCCGCCTTGATCATACCCCTCTTGTTGGTATTCGCCAGCGGAATATTCCGCTGCTTGGCTGTCCTGAGGTGAAATCTGTGGGCCATCAGTTGGGCCGGATTCGGGTCCAGATGTAGGACCTGCTGAGGAATCGGGAGAGTCATACTCAACCCCATCATCATAATCATCATCATATTCGCCGTAGCCCTCACCTGAACGACGCATTAGAACAACGACAACAACAACGAGGGCCGCGAGAACAAAGAATCCTAGCCCAGCACCAACATAGTAAATCGTTCCACCAGACTCAAAGAAACCTGCTAGATTTCCTTCAACGGTATAAGTCCCAGTCTGGGACAGAGTGAATCCAGAATTGTTGTTGGCTGCAATGGTGACCGTATGCTTACCCTCATCCAAGGTCACTATTCTCCAATGTGCAAAATCACCACCAACCATCGAAACAGTTCCCCTTCCAGATGCAGAAACCTGAATTGAAGAAGGGACCAAAATCTCATTATCATGGATATCAAATGCTGTAATGGTGATATCAAGTGAATCCAGTTGCTGAACCGTTTCAGCACCGACCACAAGTTCCAATCTACCAATATTAGCAGGATACACAGTGACATTGATCACATCTGATTCATCATTGACCAATGCATGAGAGTATCTGAGGATATGTGGTCCTGTCTCGGAGGTGGACTTGGTCAGTGAAATTGCATACTTCGCTCCTCCTAGTGCAACCACCTGCCCAATATCAGAATACGTCCAAGTACTGGTCCCTTGCTGTTGACCACTCCATTCAACCTCTTGACTGAATTGATTGCCCGCTGAATCGAAGGCGATGATGAAAACCTGGAAGGTCTCGCCAGCGATGATACTATACGACCCAGAAACTATGTTTCCCTTATCATCAACGGTCTCAAATGATACCGGGTTTCCATGTAGAATGCTGATATGTGCTACTTCTTCCAGTTCGCCGATAGATGCCTTGAGGATGTAATCACCCACGACATCTGATCTGAAATCATGATATTCTGCAACCAGACCCGATGTCCATTCCAATTCATTGTCCCACATCGCTTGACTCAAGGATACAGTCCAATCACCCTCCAGTAATGACGTCCCTGACAATTCAAATTCAACCGATTCAGGGGATATCTCATTGTCATCAGAATCCCGTAGAATCACACTGAACTGAATCTTGTCATCTACTGTTGTTTCAATATCCAGACCCCCATCACTATCAAACTCCATGCTGTCAAGGACTCCATGTGATACATCGAAATATATCAGGGTGGTGAAGAATTCCGTACTGTCATCTGGAGCATAGGTGGCTCGCATCTCATATGGAGTTGGCATTACCAGATCAGCCTCGAAGTAACAAGTTGGAGCCACCTTGTTTTCATCACAATATTGTGCGAAGGATTGCGAAACGCTTAGGCTCCAGGTAGCATCTATCGTCCAACGATTCCCATTAGCATCATTGCCCCATGCACGCAATGTCACACGATCATCTTCATCGGTAGTCATCTCATCACCTACCATTACCACATTGAGACCTTGGGTCCTTTCAATCTCCATAGCTATCATAACGCCATGCTCGATGTTGATGTGAATCTCCTCAGTCACTCCTTCCAAAGTAGCCCTGATCCACTTATTCCCAACTTCATATGGTATCCACATTGCTGGCGTACCATTCACAATCGTGCCATTTTGCATCGACCACGCTGAATAGGGCAACTCCACTAGCAATTCATTACCTCTAATATCAACTCTGGTGGTGTTCATCCATACCACCTCATCAGCCGTGATGGTATTGTTACTTACATCGATACGTAGATGATCTATCGCTCCATATCCAACAGTGATACTGGATGATGCTGAAGCACCACTAGCGCTTGACAGATTCACGAACCATGTACCTACCTTGTCACCAGTGTACAGACCACTTGGAGTAATGTTTCCATCTTCCACTTCCCAAGAGAGAACTCCTGCATCAACGATATCCAACAAATTCTCCTTGGCATCTCGGAGAATGTAGGTGAATTGACAATCACCTCCGGCATTGATTGAACTGGAACAGGGTGAGATATCAAAATACGAAGGGGCACCAGTATTCACTGTGATAACGACATCGATATCGATATTGTTCCATGAAACCGTCACTGTCTGGAAACCAGCGTTGTACGGATTGAAGGTATACGCCTCATTGTATTGAGATGGAGCACTTATCGTAGAAAGGGTTCCATTCGTCAGTGACCATGCGAGTACCTCTCCGGAAACCAAGTTTCCATGTTGATCGACCACCGACGCCATTAGGTCAAGAGACTGATCAGTAGTGATTTGCAATATTCCTGGCGACCAAACACTATGTGAAACAGCATCTCCAGGATTGACCGTTATCTGAATGATATCGCAAATAGCACCAAAACAAGCACTGATGCCCCATGTTCCAACGGTATGAGGGATGAACAATCCATTACTGTCTATCGTTCCATTCTCTGCAGACCACTCGACACTCTGACTGAGAAGACCTCCTACCGAATCATAGAGGGTGTGAGTGAATGACACGTTGGTATCCGCATCTGTGCTGATACCAGTCCCTGGGTTGATCACAACACTGTCAGCATTGGTGTAATTGAACAATATCAATGGGCGTAATTGCTCATCAAAGGCTTCACTGGAATGCAATTCAGTATACATTTGACCGATACCGACCGTGGTTCCAATGAGGATGAAATGATTGGCAGTACTCAAATCAAGACCGGGATATGTCAAATCCAACCATATCTCCTGCCCCATGGACATCATCGAAATGGATATCGTATCCAATGCTGGGCCATAATCGATTCCAGGCTGCAATCCAGGGGTGCTCCACATATTTCCAGCCGATGAGGCATTCCAGTTGCTGGCTTGAGAATTGAAGGGCAGGGTAAGTAATGGATGAACTGACAAGGTCATTCCCATCCCTCCATTAAGGACGTTGATGTTTGAAACGATGAAACTAATACTGGCTGAATGTGCATTCGAATCTGTTGGCAATGGAATATCTGAGATATCTATTGTGAACATTCCCCTGCACTCATGTACGGACAAGATTCCTGCACCATTCCCACAACCTTCGCCAACCAGAATATCTCCGTTAGGGTGGCTGGTAGAAATACTGTGATTTCCAATCCACCCATCTCCAATATCGGGATGGGCGAATTGAGGAACCTCTTGACCATGTCTCAATTCATAGGTCCAAGTCAAGTCACCATTGTAGGAATTATTCACTGGATTTCCAACCGCGAAGGACCAGCGGCTGCTCGACGGGCCTGGTATGCTCCCATTGAGTGCTTGCACCCACCAATCGTAACTCTCACCCACTTCTAGATTGGAAGACAGAGTATAAGTCGAGCCATTGAAACCATTATCCTCCCAACTACGATACTTGCTTCGTCCAGTGTCGTTTGAGATGGTCAAAATATATCCTGTTGCATCGGAGACAGGATTCCATTCAAACATAGGAGACCTTCCCGGAGTCAAAGTCCAATTATCCGCATCATAGACAACCTGACCATCCGATGGAGAGAGCAAGGTAGGTTGGGCTGGAGGAACAGAACCGTTGACATTATCGACATAATCGAATACCAATTTTGGTCTCAATGAAAGATTTGAATATTCTGAGGAGCGGAAGATCGTGGTGGTGGAAGGTGTGCTCGTTGCAGCCAGCATCACCGTCAATGTACGATTCCCAGAGAGAATATTCGATTGTGCCAGTGAAGTGATATCCCACTCGACCCAAGCCTGAGGAGGGAATATCCCGAGAGTAGACCTTGTGATCTCTGTGGAGTTACAGGTTGGTGCAGATGAAAATGACACCGCAGACTGAGAAAATGAATCACATGCATGGGCGCTTATGGTCACTGGCGTTACCCCTACCACCTGATATCGATACAATTTGAGCAAGGCCTGAGTTGGAATCATGTTGGAGGGAAAAGTCAACTCATCAAGATCGAATTCAATGAGAATTCGAGAATCCCCATTACCACCGTGAGACATTCCAAGCGTTAGATTTGTGGAAGAACCATGATTCGTGGATGTTGAAGAGGAGTCTATCCAAGTATCTGGAACTGTGGGGAGGCTGCCAGAGTATCTGAATACACTGTCACGATGAAGGGTCACGCTGTAATTCCCAGTCCCATCGTCAGTACCTTGGAGCGATGGAACCCTGAAACTGTTGGCACCGGTCCAATTACCAATTCTATTTCCTTGAAGCGAACGTACTCTCCAATAAGTCCAGTCATCTATGGTCAGCGAACTATTGACTGGAATGGAGAAACTTTGATTTGCGAAATCAAAAAATGGAGCGCCATTGGAATTCGAGGCGCAGGTGAGTGAGGAACAATTGTTGACAGAATCGCCGATGAAACGGTTATTGGTCGAGTATTGAATCTGCCATTCTGAAACATTAGTATCTGTTGAATTCCATTCCAAAACCAGTGGGTTCGGATGGGTTGGCCTCTCAGAACTGATGCCCCATACCGTCTCTCCATTTGAGGGATTTTGACCACCTATATCACTAGGTGTCCATCCATTTCCAGTTCTCCATGTCAGATTCAACTCAGGGCGGTAGTCCACATTGGAATGTTCTGAACTAGCGAACTCATGCCAAGGCGCTCTGGAATCCTCTGTGCGGAAAATGAACCATGCAGTCTGATAACCGTACTGATGCCCGAGTTGTGCAGCATGAGTGATATCCCATGTATATCGACCATCGTCCAATACCTCTACCATGTCTATTGGAAGACCTGCATCAAGAGAACTAAGACCGCCACCAGAATTCCATGTGACGCCATTGACGCGTTCATTCCAGGTGACATTGTTCTCCTCAAATCCATCGTACAACACCGAAACCGAGATGTTCTGTGTATTGGACAAGCCACCGGTCTTGTACAGAGAGAGGGTGGCGCCAACCACCTCGAATGGTGTCTTGATTTCCATGCCAGTCAAATTATACATCAGGACCGTAGTGGCAGCGTTATTCACATTATGGGGACTGGTTCCAATGACCAATGAAGAATTTGAACCATGATTGTTGTTCACGTATGTCTGATCCAACCATGAATCCTTGAAATAATCAGGTAAGTCTTCTTGAGGCAGGAATCCTCCGTCCCGAATGTTCGCATATGCATCGGTTGAATTCAATGCTTCTCCAATCCACTTGGGTAGACAGAAGGAATAGCGATTGCTGTATTCACCAAAAACATCATCTCCAACAGGTTGTACATACCAGATGTAGCACTTCCCATTCGATAGATTGCTTGGCGGTGTATAACTGAGATTGGAGATGTTGAAACCTGAATCAGAACGTGAATCAAACGTATTCCATCCTACTCTTGAATCAAGAGAATCATGCAGAAAGAACAAACGCCAAGCATCGATAGTGCTACTGTTGGAATGATTCCACGATAGGGTTGGAGTACCGGCTGGATACAATGCAACAGTGGAGTTATCCCACAATACCTTACCATTTGGTGCACCTCCGGTTGCTGCAACCTCTGCTGCTGCTTGAGCGCCCGTGGTCCAAGTCAGATTCAACCATGGAGGGTTGGTAGCTGACTCAGATGAAGACAACTTCACCATTCCTAGATCATCATCCGCCACGATTGCAAATTCAATGTGGGTCGCTCCACCAGCGTGTGCTTTCTGAGCCAGATCCGTGATATCGAATTCCATCCACGAAGATACTGTGACATTCTGTACGATGAAAAACTCATCATCACGAACATCTTCTGCCGATAATGTTGAGGATGCAGACCAATTATTGACCCCATCTCGTGTCAAACCAGTGGCACTATCGTTCCATGTTCCATTCACCGTATGTATGGAAATCCTTTGACTTGAGGAACTCCCCCATTCACAATAGAGATTTAGATTCGCTTGCTTCAAAGTAGCGTTCTGTGGCATTGGAATATCAGTCAATGGAATCTTCATCAGTGAGGTCGCTAACGAACCGTCTGTCATCTCACCACTGTACAAGTAATCATCATTGGGATTGCTATCGTTGACATTCGCACCCGTATTGGATATCCATGTATCCATGAAATTAGGTGCATTGAGAGAGGGCATGGCCTCACGGTGATGTAATTCAACCGCAGCAGTGTCATTGTCGATACTCCATGTGGTCAAGTCAGGAACATGGAAATGATTGTACTGACTCCAGTTACCTATCTGATTGGTAGTGGAGATGGCTCTGACCCTCCAAAACCAAGTCTTTGCCACAGCAAGATTGACCGGCATCTGGAAAGTCATGTTGTTGACATCAAATCCACTGCTGGACCAAGAACCATATGAAAGCAGATCTGCACTTTCAAAAGAAGTATTGGAATCGATGTCAACCACGAAACCTGAAACATTGGTACTTCCAGAATAGTTCCAATGCAACAACGGATTCCTGATAGTCGACCTTTCGATACCATCCGCAACGGACCAACTGCCGTTGGCAGGACTCAATGGAACAGGTTCATCGGGGAGGGCAGAAGAACCGGGAACATAGGTGAATATCAGTTCGGGACGGCTGGTGTTGACATTTTGGTTTCCGTAAAGCAGGGCTTCTCTGTCTAAACCGCTTCCGGCTCCAAGAATCGATAGTATTACATCAAAATTCTCACCATTACGCATAGCATTCTGGACTCCGAGAGTGACATTCCATTCAAACCAGGAATTACTGCTCCCACTAATCGTTGTCGAGGATAATAATTGTCCACGTTCCCAACCCTTGGCACCTACGGTACCCCAAGAATTCCTTCCATCATACTCGTTCCAGGTTGCCCGATCTTCGGTCCAGTTATGCTGATGACTCTCATATGCTCCAATATATGGATTCCCTCCAGCATAAGCCATTTTGAATCGGAGTTTGGCCTCCACCACTGCATAACCATCTGGAAGGTGATGCGTCAATAGATGACAACCGAAAAGAATAGAGGTTTCTGCACCAGACCCATAGGTGTTGTAGGCGACCTGCATCTCTTGTTCAGAATCATAATTCGAATCTGTGGTTCCGCTGTCGATATAGGTGTCTTGACAACTAGGATGGCCACCATTCGAAGATGCATTTCCATCTCTCAAAGTGAGTTGATATTTATTGTCACCAAGATATGTGGAATTCAGTTCGGTAATGAAGAAGGATTCTTCATTCCAAAAACTCCAACGCCCATCTGCAGGATCTACTTGAGCCATCCGCCAATAATACATCGCCCCTGTCGAAAGACCGAAACTGGAAGTGATGTTGTACGAGCCATCAGAGGGCTGGAAATCATTGTCCACCGAGGTGTCAACCTCTTTCAGGATGTTTCTGAATAACTTGTCATCTGAAAGTTGGAACAAAACCTCATTTCCAGAAAAAGCTGAACCATCCCATCTCAATTCAGGCGTGGTGTTTCCTGAAAGATTGTGATCATCAATCTCCCAGATTCCTTGTCCTCCCGTTGGATACTGGATATCCACAGGAGAAACAGGAGATGAAGAACCCCATTCATAGGTCACCTCAAAACGTGGTTGGTCCGAGGAAGTTGAGGCCTCTGTACTGTGGAACGTTATGTCATTAGAAGAAGAAAATGAACCATCTGCATCTTGACCGCTGATGATGATATCAATTGGGTCACCCATTCCCAAGTCTAGGTAAGCTTGAGTCCATAAGGTTGTATTGAAACTAAACTCATCATTCGAAGCATCCATACTGATACTATCCAAAACCGTGCCGACTTCAACATCCCAATCAGTACTGTCTCCCAATGGGCTGTTCCATGTTGCATCCTCTTCACTCCAATCAACATGATTTTCAACAAAGATCATTGAAACCAGTTCAGAACCATTGACCGAGTCACGAGTGAGAATCATTTCTGCAGACTTGATAGTGACATTGGTATGCATACCAAGATGTTGTAAATGGAATTTCATCAACGCAGTCGATTCTTTATCCGGAGAGGTATCTGTTCCAACCACCATTGAGGCTTCAGAACCCAAAGAAGTACTCTTCTGTGAAGAATCCAATTCGGCATCCCAGATGGTTTTCTCAGAAAGACCAAGGCCATCAGCATCTATACTGATGGTTGCAGTTCCATCACCATTGTCGGTGATATCATGGCCAGGGAGATTGAACCAACCTTCTACCCAATCTCCAATCTGATAATTATTGATTGACCTCATTCGGTAATACATCGTGGTTCCATTGGAAAGCGCTTCATTGGACCCTATCGCCATGGTACAGACGCATGAAGAACCACCGGTAAGTGAGAACATCGATGAATTTGCCATCGAGGTCCAATGGCCACCTCCATCTCCATCCCTCCTGAATTCACTGGATTCGGACAACTGGATTTCCACATTGTCACCAACCCAATCACCCCATGACAGAGTTGGGGTCGTATCTGCTGTCAAGATGAAATCGCTAGTCATCAATGAAACACCATCATCAATCCAATTTGGAGATAATGAACCCACAGAAGAAGCGTTGGTGTTACTCAGAACGACACTCAACGACGGATGCAATGTGGAATTGCTGTTATCGCTGGTATAACACTCAGATTGCGAACCGGTTGCAGAGATGAGATAGCGCCCAGATGTCCAGTTATTCGCTGCGCGATACTGCACTTGACGAGTGACATTGAGAGAAACTGTGCCATTGCTCAACATTGACACACTTGGCTCCCAAGCACTCCGGTCCTTACCGGATTCAGCTCCCAATGGCAGGTTCCAGGATTGCGACGTGTTCGAAATCATCCAATTGGCATTTGACTCATTGAAACCGCTGGTCAAGTTGGCGATATAGAACTCTGAAACATCTCCATCATCATTGAAACACTCCAGATTGAGAGTGGCAGAATAGACCGTATATGCTGTACTGAGATTGAAAGTGAACTCGATGAGCATCCTTGCTTCTGACGCTCCATCGATTCCGATCAGAGCCGTGGTATCAGAACCATAGGTCGAACTGGGCATACCGGAATCAATGTATGTGTCGATGCTGCTGGTGTAATTCCAGGTCACTGCATTACTTGGGGAATGAGAGGATTCGGGAGAATCAGGGAAAGTAGCAGGATAGAGACTGGGAACCATCATATCGGCAAAAAGAAACATTGCTACGAGAAACATGGCTTTGAATGAAAATCGCGGCTGCACTGAGGTCGAAGACATGGGTATCGCCTGACGACAAATCGGACTGTGTTATCATGCTTCGCACTGGCCGCCCATAGGGCGGCCGTAAGAAGGAAGGCCAGTGATAAGGTTCATCGGGCCTCGCCTTCAGCCATTGAGTTGCATGAGCGAACTATGGGTCGAAAAACACCGACCGAGGTCGGTTTCTGAAATTCGCGGCCAAGCAAGTGCAATAGAGCGGTTGACTGTTTATGCTCAAAATACTGACTTCCCACATCTGCTGTTCGCTGGCCCTCCGGGGACAGGTAAAACTACTGCTGCAATGGCTCTTGCAAGAGATGTATTCGGTGAAGGATTCCGAGAGAACTTGCTGGAAATGAATGCCAGCGATGAAAGAAAACTGGAAAGTATTCGGACCAAGGTCAAACAATTTGCACGAACTACTCCGCTTCATGGAGCGGCATTCAAAATTATTTTTCTCGATGAAGCAGACGCCTTGACCAATGATGCCCAGGGTGCATTGCGAAGAATCATGGAGAAATATGCTGAAACATGTAGATTCATTCTATCGTGCAACTATTCCTCCAAAATCATCGAACCTATCCAATCTCGTTGCGCAGTATTTCGTTTCAGACCACTGCCAGATGCAGATGTGGCAGAGCAGATTGGATATGTTGCTAAGTGCGAGGGAGTTGAACTCGAAGTTGATGCTTCCGAAGCGATAGTGATGATCAGCAGGGGAGATATGCGCAAGGCGATTACCGCCTTGCAAGTTGCTGCAGCACTCGACACCCATATCACCAGAGCGATGATCTATGAAACCAACGCCACCGCCCCTCCAGAAGCGCTGCAAGGATATCTTTTGGCTTGCAGAGAAGATGGATTTCACGCTGCTCGAAGAAGGTTACGAGAATTATTGGATAAATTTGGGCTTGCAGGAACCGACATGGTCAACCAATTACATCGTGAACTGTATAATTCAGAATTCCTTGGCGAAGCTGCCAAACTGGACCTGACCGAATTGATGGCAGAGATAGATTTCCGCCTCGTTGAAGGCGGCGGAGAAGAACTGCAACTCGATGCGATGACTGCCAGGATTTGTCAGGCATTGAAGGTTTAAGTTTCAATTACTATTTTCATTTTCTCAATTGAAGTATTTCACTTTCAACATATTGAGTTAACCGTCTTAGAAAAGAAGGTCTATTCGAAGCGTTTCGTAGTTTCGGGATGGAAATGAGAACTATCACTAGAACATGTATGGACACACTATGCTGGACCCCGCTGATATTCTGGGTCAGAGCAGAACGGAGAAAAAAGATTGAATCGATGAGGTATAGCCGTAGAGCGAGGCTTATCTGCCAACGACTTCTTGATGAGCATTCAGATATCTTCGATGTGTAAACCAATCTTCAATCGCTGAATTGTTCAAGATTCATCCACAACCTCAATCGTTGGTTGACTGACCACGAGACTCCATTCATAGGTACGTGAGTTTTCCCAAGGATCGCCATCTTCGGTCAGGGTCAACTCGATGAGGTGTGTACCTTCCAAAAGGCCATCCGATGTCAATCTGATAGCAATGCCACGGTCAAATTCATGTGAAATCAAGGTCGGCCAAGCTAATTTGTTTGCTGAAGCATTCAGTGAATCTCCCCATTGAGTCAGATTTTCAAAGCGTTCTTCAGAAGTATTCAATGACACTGGAGTTCCATCCGGCATGGTCAAAGTAGATTCCAATCTGACAACTTCGACATCTGAATTATCTCTTATTCCAAATAACAACCAGACTTCTCCATCAATTTTCTGTTCTCCTTCATCGAGGATGAATTCTATCTGGTTCTTCCCATCTAGATCGCTATCAGTCAATATCATCTCCTGACCATCTACCACCACAACTGTCCATGCACCAGCCACTTCAGGGTCGCCGATATCAGCAAATGGTGGGTTAGATAACAAAAAGGTCAAGGCAAGCCATGTGAAGATATGGAGGAATGAACCTCTAAACCAGGTCCCCTTACCATAATGTTCAACCAAACTTTCAGACAAGGCCATTCGATGAAGTGAAGGTAGGAGAAATATCATCGCCATAGGCATGAACCACAACAAGTCCTTGCTCCCAGTAGGATCAACATTAGGCATCACCACATATCTCATCATCAATGAAACCACGATTGCAAAGGTGATAACAAGCCACATCGAATACATATCAGCACGCTCTTTGGAAACGTGTTTGACAGGGTCGAATGGCTCGATTCCATGGTCTCTACCAGAACGACCTTTCTTTTCGCCGTCCTTGCCTCTCTTGCGGGAACCGCGGTCTGCTCGTGCCGCTGACATGGCAGTCTGCACATCAACCATGGGGGTGCGACCCGCGGTCCGCCTTTCTATCCTACGGCATCGGATTAACGGAATGTTCTGCCAGAGAAGGCTGGACTGGGCATAGTGAGGATATAGAGGTAAGGTTCCCGATAGAGATGACTCAGCATCGCTCATCATGGTGCCGGGAGCGGGGCTTGAACCCGCGACCTTCGGATGTCTCAGACACCACGGAGATTGACTTCAGCGCGAACATTGCCTTTCGGCTGCCCTATGAGTCCGACGCGCCACCAACTACGCCACCCCGGCAACAAGGCCGCCGACAGGCCATACCATCTTCAATGGTGCGGCTTGAGTCGTTCGACACTCGCGCAGCGTTGATGTGCCCCCAATCATTGGACTGCTACATGGCGGATGCTGCAATACCTGCGGAAGGCACTCGTATCCGGATGAATGTCGAGACCATGGCTGGGGAGACATGGCACGAAGGAGTCGTTCTTCCAGCAACGACATCAGGGCATGTTACAGTCAAACTGGACAATGGATACAACGTCAGCCACCCACTTTCCTCGCTCATTTCTATCTCTGAACTCAGCACGCCCTCTCAAGCCGTAATGGCGGAATCTCCCGACAAGGAAGTCGATGAGAGCCTACCTCTGGTTCGAATCATTCACACTGGTGGTACAATAGCGAGTAAAGTGGATTACAGCACCGGAGCCGTGGTCGCTAGATTTGAGCCAGGAGAGATGTTGTCAGCAATCCCTGAACTGGCTGATATCGCCCAGATCGAGGCTGTGAAGATAGGGAATATGTGGTCCGATGACATGCGTCCACAACATTGGAACCTCATTAATGCTGCAATCACTGATGCATTTTCAGAAGGAGCAACAGGGGTTGTAGTAACCCAAGGAACCGATACAATGCACATGACTTCCTGTGCTCTGTCCTTGGCATGGTCTGGTGAAGGCGGTCGCCCTCCTGGAAGAATTGCCATCACCGGTTCACAACGTTCCAGCGACCGTGGCTCCACTGACGCTGCAGAGAATTTGATGGCAGCAGTACATTGGGCTGCAGAAGGACCGGCTCCTGATGGCGGTATGGCTGATGCAGCGGTAATAGTGATGCATGCAGGAAGCGGCGATGGGAAATGCTCGGTTCTTCCCGGATGTTCTGTACGTAAACATCATTCCAGCCGCCGAGATGCATTTAGCGCAATCAACTCACGCCCACTGGCGGAGATTACACTGACCAAGGGAAAGCCCGAAACTCGATTGATGGATTGGTATGAACCAAGAGATGGTCGTGAAGTTTCACTGCAACCATCTTTGTTCAATCCAGATATCAAAATCACCCAATTGCTTGCAGGACCTCATCTTCGAGGCGAAGTCATCGATGCGATTGCCGCCCTTGACCACGATGCAATCATGATTCAAGGCACAGGATTGGGACATCTTCCAATCGAGGACCCCATGGGAGATGCACCCGAGAATCTGGATTTGAGAAAGGCCATCACAGAATGGTGCAACAGCGGTAGGATAGCCTTGGTCAGCACTCAATGTATAGGAGGGCCTGTGAACATGGCAGTATACTCCAAAGGTAGGGAACAGATGGAAATCGGTATGATTGGTCATGATAGCCGCTGTGGACCAGATGCTGCCCTCATCAAATTGCATTGGCTGATTTCACAATATGGCCGTGATGCTGAAAAGATCGCAGAACTGTGGACCTCAGACCTTGTGGGGGAGAATCCAAGCGTGATGATGGAGTGAATTCGGTGTGGATTGACAACCGCGCTGGTCAAGAACCTGAGGCGAACACGAGGTGATGAGATGACACAACAAGATTCACTCGAAGAGCTCCGTGAACACAGGGCTGCAGCAGCAGCTGGAGGAGGGATGAAGCGGCTTGAAGCAATTCGAAGCAGTGGCCGCGGCACAGCAAGAGAGCGAATCCGTAGACTCGTTGATGAAGGAAGTTTCAGTGAATTGGATACCTTCGTCAATCACCGTAGCAATGACGGTAATCACCACCTGCTAGGGCATCTAGGAGACGGAGTAGTTGCAGGACATGGGATGCTGGATGGTAGGCGCATCTACTGTTTCGCGCAGGATTTCTCAGTCCACGGAGGCAGTATGGGAGAGATGCATGCACGAAAGATTGCCAAGGTGGTTGAAATGGCGGAACGCGCCAGAGTACCATTGATTGGGATTTGGGATGGAGGGGGCCAAAGAGCACAGGATGGCATCTCATCCCTCGGAGGTACCGGAGAACTGCTTGATAGATTGGTTCAATGCAGTGGACGAATACCAATGATCAGCCTGGTTCTAGGACCAGTGGTTGGAGTTTCTGCTCTCTCTGCGAGCCTCTCTGATTTCACTATCTTGGGGAGAGAACACGGCCAACTCTTCATGTCCAGCCCACTAGAGACTCCTGAGATTCTCTCGGGAGAGATTGACTCCGCTGGCTTGGGAGGGGCAGATCTTCACGCCAGCCGCTCAGGAATCGCATGTTTGGTCGCAGAGGATGAAGATGATGCAATCGATATCGTGGCCTTGCTCCTATCCCACCTTCCTGACCATAACATGGCTGAACCACCATATATTGCGAGTGCTGACCCACATGACAGAACATCAGAAGAACTGGAGAAGATGGTGCCAGATAATCCAAACAAACCATATGACATGCTGGATGTAGTCAAAGAAGTCGTGGACGACGGAGAAATTCTCGAACTATTCGCATCTTATGCAGATAATATCGTCATCGGTTTCGCTAAATTGGATGGACATCCGGTTGGAATAGTCGGCAATCAACCGCGGGTTTTGGCTGGTTGTCTTGATATTGATGCGTCGATCAAAGCAGCACGATTCATCCGCACCTGTGATGCTTTCTCGATACCTATTGTGACATTCGAGGATGTCCCGGGTTTCCTTCCAGGAGTAGTTCAAGAATGGGGAGGAATAATCCGCCATGGAGCCAAGTTGTTGTTCGCCTATGCTGAAGCAACAGTTCCCAAGTTGACCGTGGTGGTTCGAAAGGCCTACGGAGGCGCATATCTCGCTATGGCTTGTAAGCATCTACAGGCTGATTACAATGTGGCTTGGCCAACTGCTGAATTGGCAGTCATGGGTGCAGAAGGGGCAGTCAATATCATCCATCGTCGAGAGATTGCTGCGGCTTCAGAAGAAGAGCGTGAGAGCGTCAGAGAAGAATTGATCAATGAATACAAACGCAAGTTTGGAGACCCATACGTGGCTGCAAAGAATGGGTGGTTGGACGACGTCATTGAACCTAGTGAGACTCGTTTGAGATTGATTCGCGCGCTGCGATTATTGAAATCGAAGCGAGAATGGAGTCCGCCTAAGAAACACGGCAACATCCCTCTTTGATCATCCCTTTCGGCGAGCAAGGTCCAGTAATCCTCTGGGTTTTATCCCCTCGACCACTTCTATGACTTCTTCATCCAGAATGTGGTCTTCAGGATACTTCTCTACGTGCACCTGCTCAACGACCATCGTGGTAGTGCTACGGCGAAGGTTTCCAAGAAAGGCAACGATTACCATGAAAACTATGGCAGCAGCAGCAATCTGTAGTTTCACATCATCGAACATCGACACAACCTCTTCCACTTCTGCAGAAGTATCATCCTGTGGGACATCGGAAATGGTGAATGCCAATTGTTGCTCAGTGGTACTGACTCCTTCAGTCTCCACCTTCATCCAGAATACGTGGTCTCCGTGATTGGAAAACAAGGGTTGCAATAATACAGTACATGCCAATGCTCCATCTGTCCATTCAAGACAAGCAGATGAGCTGACTGATAACCAATCGTCAGTTCTCCAAGCAACCTTGACTGAATGTTCTGCTGGCTCATCCTCATCGAACAATGTGAAGCCCAGACTGATATTTCCGTCATCTCTAACTTCTGGATCATGCCATGATACCGCAGGGAGATCATCGATGGATGCTACACTGAGACCCATTGTTGCTTCGATGGTGAAATCTCCATCTGAAACAGTAATCACCCAACAGGAATCATCACCGTGCCAATTCTCTTGTGCTGAAAGAACCAAGTATTCACCTTGAATGAGTGCAGTGACCGCACTACCATTCTCACAATTGCTTTGGTTGACGGCTATTTCCAAGACATCTCCATCGGAATCAATAGCGATGTTCTCGAGTGGAATTTGAAGGGATTCATCCTCATCGAAATCAAGGTCGCCATAGGTGAAGACAGGAGGGTCTGGAAGGGCGTTCACAACCACTGAGAACTGTACAGAAATACCGGCAGTTGAGCCATCGCTGACAGTGAGATTCAGTATGGCTGCACCTGACCAGTTCTCAACCGCGCTCAGATGTAATGAGCCATTGCTCCAATCAACACTGATATTCGCATCATTCAGACTACCACTTGCCTCCAGTGTTCCATTTTCAGGGTCAGAGAACCACTGTGAAATGTCAACTGTTAGCCCTTCACTGTCTTCGTCAAACTTCTGTTGTGGTATCGCTCCGATGTTGACCACTGGGTCATCGACTGGAAGAAGTGTCACAACCGTACTGATATTGAGGGAATCGGGCTGCGCAGATTGTTCACTGACCCATACCTCTAGAGCAACAGAACCCTCCCATTCCGGCTCTCCAGTATGTTCTATCGTCAGATTCGCACCATTGTTGCTCAGACTCAAGTTTTCTGCCCCCTCACCGACAAGGTATGCATCAAGGAAGACCAAGTCCTGACCATCAGGGTCCCAAGCGAAAGCATTGGGTTCTATGGATGTGGAAGAATGCTGGTCGAAAACAATCACTGGTGTTGGAGAGACCTGCTCAAGAGGAGTGTTTCCTCTATTCAGTGTGAATTCATGAGTAGTGAGCATCCCATCCCAAGAAGCAAACAGCATGATGGCCTGCATCCCTGGGGCAAGAGTATCAGAATCCACCGAACACGAAGCACTGTCAGTGCTTTCATTGAAGATTCCTGCAATCAATGAACCATTCCAATGCAGGCACCAAGCATCAGAATTACCTTCGCCGATGCTGGAACCGTTACGATGAGAGACGTTCATCGTCAACTCAATGGTCTGATTCAGTTCAATCTCCCCACTCGGACCATCAAAGGAGATTACTCTCAACATCTTGGATTCATTGATGTCCTCATCGACATAAGCATCCCCATCGGAAAGAACATCCGGATCGATGTCTCGATTGGTTGCATTGTACCATCTGCTATGGTCACCCTTGAGAATCAGATCAAGATAGGGTAAGACATGAAGATATGCATGAGATTGCTGCTCACCTTCATCCATACTCCCCGAACCATCTTGGAAAGATTCCAACAAACCCTGTTCATCCTGATACTGTACATGATTGGCCCCCAATGGCGACATGCGATGCCAGCCACTTGGCCACACATCCACCACCTTGTCAAGATGCTCTGAGGCCGGTGCTATCTGATCTGCAGTCCCAGTCAAGAACAGTGCCAGACCCGGCTCTGCTGGTTCAGCATCCTGCAAGATATTGAGATTGACGCCTGAAGTATCGATTCCTAGTGCGAAGAAAGAACGCGGGGGTTCAAGACCTAGGGGCGCAGCATGTATGGACCACTTGTTGTAGATGAGTGCGGCGTCCATCCCGCCAGTTCCATGACCTGCAACGCCCCAATGGTTCATGTCAAATGCACCAATCATGTTTGCTGGACCACTGCCGTCGTCGGTCCCATTGACATTTATCTCAACCAATGCCGATATCAAGACTGCAAGATCTGCCACTAGAGCCTCATCATCACTACCATCCCATTCATCCGGCATAATGGCTACGAAATATCCCGCTGAAGCAAGGTTGGCCACCCAACTGTAGATATCAATATCCTCACCATCATCGACGAAGAAGAAGAGAACCGGAAATGGTGAGAATGTACTGTTGATTGCTGCACCTGCTCCACTTCCGTTCTCAGAGGGATAATACATCTGAGTCTGCCATTCATCGGAGTTGGAAGTTGCCTTTTCCACATTGACATCAACAATACCAATTGTGAAAGTTCCATCATCATAAGAATCTGTGAATTCAGTGTTCTCAGGCTCGGCTGCAACCACGAGCATTGGCGCCAGCAGCATCAGAACTACCAACATACACCTGTTGCCCATGGATACACGTGGAATCTGTACTGTTTTCAATCAAACGCCTCAATTCTTCATTCGAAATAGGCTTCCACAGATGCTAATCTGGCCAGCAGTAATCCTAAATCCGGTAATTTATGAGGAATGTCAGGCCTCCACAATGTGGACCATGATACCAGATGTTGAGCAGCCAACAACCAACGCCCATCAATACCTGAGGCTACATCCGCCAATTTCTCGACCCTCTCTTTGTACGAGCCATGCATCGTGTCATATTTCGCATTCAAGGCCAGTCCTTCGACCTCAAGTTCCTGATCCTCAAAATCAATCGTCAATACTGCATCTATTCCGTCCTTCGCCATCGAAGCCTCCCATGGTCCGCCTTCGCGCAATTCACGGCGCCCCCCCAGCCATCTGAGGAGGCCACCTTCAGCCGACCACGCCCACGCCACACTGCGTGCAGCACCGCCTCCACCTCTGAGATCAAGAATCGGTTCTTCAGACATATTGATGCCTAGATGTTCTGCCACAAGTATCAGCCCTGGCCCATCGGTAGATGCAACCCACCATTCACGATTATTCCAACGCAAACAATTGATGCTCTCAATTCCCATTGAATCATCGACATATCTC
>Ga0187827_10003314_pt1 | contig 20869 bp, 18 predicted proteins | sample ETNtaG_39_FD_167969 | JGI IMG/M metagenome (GOLD analysis project Ga0187827, IMG submission 167969) | Marine microbial and viral communities from oxygen minimum zone, Eastern Pacific Ocean - ETNP2014_SV_150_PacBio MetaG (Illumina Assembly) | ecosystem: Environmental > Aquatic > Marine > Hypoxic... | reverse complement strand
TGCGTGCCTGGTGGCTCGGCTGGCGAGCCACCGGTACCGGTGTGTCCACAACGGGTCCCGATGCCCTTGCACTCCTGGGCGTAGTCGCACGCCTGGTACCCGGCAGCGACAACCTGCTCTGGACAGCCGTCGTCCTCTCGGCCCTTCCCATCGGAGCCCTCGGCATCTGGCGCCTCGTGCGACCGGTCGGTGGAGGCAGGTCACGCGCCGCAGCGGTGCTCACCTACCTGGCGGTGCCCCTTCCCTACGACGCACTCCGCGAGGGCCGCCTGGCACCGCTGGCTGTCTACGCCACGCTGCCCTGGATAGCCCACCGCCTAGCCGAGGCCCAGGGTGTCGTTCCCTACGGCCACCGCGGCGGCGACCCGGGCCCCGGAACCCGCATCCGCAACATGGGCTCCGACATCCTGCTCACCGGCCTCGTCGTGGCAGCCGCCATCGCTGTTGATCCCACCGTCGTCGTGGTGCTGCTCGTTCTGGTCGCCGGCCTCGTCGCGGGCAGCCTCCTGGCCGGCAGCAGCGCAGGCCTCCCAAGGCTGGTTGTCGTGGCCGTCGGGGGAGCGGTTGTAGCGGCCGTCGTCCAGTTTCCGCTGCTGTTCAACCTGTTGGGTAACAGCCCCCTCGACTCCCTGGCAGTTCCCACCACATGGCCCAGCGGAAGTCTCGGCACCTCGGCCATGTTCACCCTCGACACCGGATCGCCCCTCGGCGGTCCCACATGGGTCGGCACCTTCGGCATCGACCGCATCGGCTGGGCCGTTCTGGTGGTCCCGGCCCTGGCCCTCCTTACAACCACCGGCTGGCACCTGGCAATCAGCATCCGTGCCTGGTTCGTCGTGGCCGGCGGCTTCGCTTCTGTCTGGCTGATGGACCAGGGCTGGTGGCAGGGCCCGGCCCTTCCTGCCGAGTTGCTGCTCGTTCCCGTGGCCCTGGGCCTTGCATGGGCTGCGGCAGCCGCAGTGGCCGACATGGGCACAGCCATCTCCATGCCGCGCCGCAGCCCCGACTGGCGAAACGCACTACCCGCCGTAGCCGGCCTGGCCCTGGCCCTCGCCGTTCTGCCGGTGGTCATCGGTTCCCTCGGAGGCCGCCTCGGCATGCCCGAAGCCGACCTTCCCTCGGCTCTGCCGTTCCTCGCCGAACCACGATCGGGCATCGGCGACACCACCAGCGGTGGCGATGACAGGGTGCTGTGGGTCGGGGCACCCACGATCCTGCCCGCCGTCGGAGTGCCGTTGACCGACGGGACCCTCTCGGGCGACGTGGCCATAGCGGTCACCGAGGGTCGCCCCGACCTGCTCGACCAGTGGCCCTACGACATCACCGAGGCACCCGGTGTGATCGAAATCAGGGACACCCTGGCCGAGGCCCTGGCCGGCCGCACAAGCCGCCTCGGTGCCGCAATCGGGGCATGGGGGGTCGGCCATGTGGTCCTCGTGGAGCGATCGGCGCCCGCCCCCCACGAAGCGGTCGAGGCACCCCTGTCACCCACGTACGCGGCGGCCCTCACAAGGCAACTCGACATGGCACGCGTCGAGGGTCTCAACAGCGCTGTGACCATCTTTGAAAACATCGCCACAGATCCGGTCCACGCCGTGGTGCGCGACCGCACCGGCAGGGTCGTGCCGGCCGCCGTCATGCCCCTTTCCTACGACCGCCGCCGGGTGCGGGCATCGGCCGATGGCGCCTACCGGTGGATCCTCGGTCCTGAGGGTTCCTGGTCGTTCACCGTCGACGGCACCATCCGGCCACTCGTACCCGCCGGTGAGGCCGGCGGAGTACCAGGTCGGCCATCGGTGAGGGTGGCCTCGGGCACCATCGGAGAACTTGTCCACGACAGCGCATCCTCAAGGTCCCGGCGCCTCCTGCAGGTGGTTGCTCTCTGCGGGGTCCTGCTCCTGGCCAGCTGGCTCCGCACCGACCCTGAACCTGAGTGGCCATGAGCGCCATGAACGCCGTGCGGTATCCGGCACTCGTGGTGCTGGCGGCAATGGTCGTCGGCTCCACCCTGTTCGCCAGCCCACCCGACCCGGTCGACAGAGCCACCCTGCAGCCGCCCGTGCACGCAGCGCTCTCCACCACACCCGACTCCGGTGACCTCTGGTTCTGCGTCGGACCCACCGTCGACATGGACGAAATCAGCGGGCGCATCGTGACCCTCACCAGCATCTCCGACGAGCCGACCGTGGGCAGGGTCACGGTCAACGGTGACAACGGAGCCGAGGTCGAGCGGACCTTCCAGCTCGAGCCCGGACGAAGCATGGAGATCAGGCCGGGCCCGTTCGTGCCCGGAGCCCTCCACGCCGGCGTCACCATCGAGGTGCCCGGCGGCAGGGTGCTGGTCGAACAACGCATCACAAGTGGCACCACCGACGACGAGGCATCACCGGGCATCGGCACCGGGGTCGACGAGGCACCCTGTGGCACGATCACCTCGTCCACCTGGCAGGTTCCATGGGCCACCACAGCCGAACCCGGCAACACGGCAGTGCTGCTCATCTACAACCCGTTCAGGGCGCCGGCCGTCGCCGACCTGCGCTTCATCGGCGACCTCGGTCGCCGCGAGACCCTCGACACGAGGGGTGTGGTCGTGGCCGGCCGGTCCCTCGCCGTGTTCGACCTGAACGAGCTGATACCCGACTCGGCGGTGGTGTCGACAAGCGTCGATGCCCGGGTGGGCCAGCTGGTCGTGGCACGCCTACAGGTTGCCGACCTGCCCACCTCTGACACCGGAGGCAGTACCGGCCTGGTGGTCACACCCGGCCTGCCCGAGACCTCTGAACGCCTGTTCCTGCCCGGCGCCTCCAGGGAGTGGGGCGTCACCTCGTCGGTCGTCGTGATGAACCCGGGTGAGGGCACGACCGAACTCGAGGTGCTGGTCCGGCCAGAGGCGGTCGGCACCTTCGTCGAACCCTGGCGGGTGACCCTTCGGGGCCGCCAACGACAGGTGGTCGACCTGGGCTCCGGCCGCATCGCAGACGCCGGTCGCTTCGGAATCGAGGTTCGCTCCCTCGACGGTGTCCCCCTTGCCGCCTCGCTCATCAGCCGTCCCGAGGGCGGCACCACAGCCGCCGGCCTCGCCGTGCTACCAGCCGTGGGTGCCGCCGCCACCGACTGGATGGTGCACCTCACGGGACCCGCCGACCAGGCAGCCCTCGTCGTCTCCAACCCGGGCGAGATCACCATTGCCACCGTGCGCCTCTCGCTGCTGGGCGCCGCATGGCCCTCAGACATCCCCGACCTCTACGAGATTGGCCCTGCCGGTCACGTCGAGGTGGAGCTCGGAGCGGCCATATCGGCCGAAGCCACGATCCTTGTGGACTCAACCGTGCCTGTGCTGTCGGTCATGCGGCGCGCCGACCCCATGGGGCGGTCCTCGTCATTCGGCATGGCCGTTGCCGGAACCCAGGCCCGCCCCTCGTCCTGAGCCCGATTCTGCCAGCGACCTGTCGGCAGATCAGTGGTTGCCGCAGCCCTCGGGGGTCGAGCCGGGTTCCCTCACCTCAGCAAGCGAACCCCACAGGTGCGTGGCGCTCACCGGCCCCAGGTGGTGGGCCCTCGTGACGCCAGCGGCATCGGCGATCACCACGAGCGGTACGGCATCGATCTGGTAGCGCTCGTGCACGACCGCATCGGTACCCACCTCGACCTCGACCACGGCTACCTCTGAACTGTCCAGCGGCCGGGCACGCTCCAGCACGGCTGCACACGATTGGCAGGTTGCCGACGTGAACACCGCAACTAGCCATGGCACCTCGGGCCGTGCGAAGTCGGCCCGGTCAAGCTGATCGGGAACGGTCCAGCCGGTGCGGACGGGTGCATCGGGGCCACGACGCTGAACCAGTGCCGCAACGACGGAGGCGGCCGCCGCGACGATGACTAGGAGCAGCAGGCGGTCCATGCGGTGCCGGTGAGGGAGAGGCCCTGGGGCCGGTCAGTCGACCGGGGTGGGAGACGGCTCCTCGACGGCGCCAGTGGCCGCCTCAGCCGGCCCGTCGGCAGGTATCCCGGCGTCGTTGCCTGAACCGGTGTCGGTGGACAGGCCCACAAGCCGGTTGACCTCTTCGCCGGAAATGGTCTCGCGTTCCAGCAGCGCACGCGCGATGAGGGTGAGCGAGTGTCGGTTCTCGGTGAGCAGTGTGCGACAGCGGTCCTCGCCATCGGTGAGGATGCGCTGGACCTCCTCGTCGATCATGGTGGCGGTCTCGTCGGAGTAGTCACGCGTTGACATGAGGTCTTCGCCCAGGAACACCTGGTTGTGGCTGCCCCATGCCATGGGGCCCACGCGGTCGCTCATGCCCCACTCGCGCACCATCTTTCTGGCCAACTCGGTGGCGCTGACCAGGTCGCTGCTGGCACCGGTGGACACGACACCAAAGACCAGTTCCTCGGCGATGCGGCCACCCATGTTGACTACCAGCTTGTCCTCGATGAAGTCCTGGCGGTAGATGTGGCGCTCCTCTTCTGGGAGCTGCATGGTGATGCCCAGGGCCATTCCGCTCGGGATGATGGTGACCTTGTGCAGCGGATCGGCATTTGGCAACAGGGCGGCACAGAGGGCATGTCCGGCCTCGTGGTAGGCGATTGCCTCCTTTTCGTCGGCCGTGAGTGCCATCGACTCGCGCTTCTGTCCCATGAGGGTGCGGTCGCGGGCCGACTCGAGGTGCTCGGCGTGGATGGCATCGGCACCCTCGCGTACGGCCACCAGGGCGGCCTCGTTGATGAGGTTGGCGAGGTCTGCACCGCTCATGCCGGGCGTGCCACGGGCCACGACGTCGAGGTCGACGTCTTCTCCCATGCGTTTGCCCTTTATGTGCACCTCGAGGATCTGCCTGCGGTCCTCGAGTTCGGGCAGGGGCACGATCACCTGGCGGTCAAATCGACCGGGGCGCAGCAGCGCCGGGTCGAGGATGTCGGGCCGGTTGGTGGCGGCCAGCATCACGATGCCCTCGGAGCTCTCGAAGCCGTCCATCTCGGACAGCATCTGGTTCAGCGTCTGCTCGCGCTCGTCGTGACCGCCGCCCAGGCCGGCACCGCGCTTGCGGCCGATGGAGTCGATCTCGTCGACAAAGATGATGGCCCGCTCCATCTTGCGGGCCGAGTCGAACAGGTCGCGGACCCGACTGGCGCCGACACCCACGAACATCTCCATGAAGTCGGAGCCGGTGACCGACAGGAACGGCACCCCGGCCTCGCCGGCAACAGCCCGGGCGATAAGGGTCTTGCCGGTGCCCGGGGGGCCGACGAGCAGCACGCCCTTGGGCACGCGCGCCCCGATCTCGGAGAACTTGTCGGTGTCTCTGAGGAAGTCGACGACCTCGCGGATCTCCTGTTTGACACCGGCGTAGCCGGCCACGTCTTCAAACGTCGTGCCGGGCCGCTCGCTCGAGTAGGTCTTGGCCTTGGAGCGGCCCACCGACATCATCGACGTCATCTGGCCCTGGGCGCGGCGGTTGATCCACCAGAAGAACAAGATGATGAGGCCAACTGGCAGCAGCAGGGGCAGCCAGGTCTGTACGAAGTTGGGCTGGGGGGTGTTGAACTCGACGGCGGCGCTGCTCTCGGCAAGCACGCCCCGGTCGGCGTCGGACAACTTGAGAGGACCCGTTGTGTCGAAGTCGACGCCCTCGGCGGTGGTGAAGGTGATGCGGCCGGTCTGGTTGTCGACCTGTACCTCTGTCACCTCGTTGGCCGCCACCCGGGTAAGGAACTGGTCGTAGGAGACGACCTCTACCTCTTCGGCGGGCAGGAAGCTGGGGAAGAACAGCGCAGCGCCGATCAGGCCCATCATCAGCCAGATGCCCCATCGGGGCCATCCCTGGTCGCGGCCGCCGGCACCCCCCTCGGGGCGACCCTTTCCCTGGCGTGGCTTGGTGGGCTTCCTGCGATCAGCCATGGGTCCATCGTAGAGGTACGGTCCGACAGTCGTGTCTCGGGTATCCCCTGCCTCCAACCCCGGAGGTGCTGAAACCGGGGGCCATGGTGCCGTGGGTAGGGTTCGGCCGATGACCGGCGCAGATCCCCAGCCCACGGCCGAAAAGCGTCCATGGGGCCTCCCCCACGTGGTGGTTGGCCTCTTCCTCAGCCTGTTCGCCACAGCCGTGTTCAGCGTGGTCATGTTCGCAGCTGGTGGCTACGACTCACAGGCCGACCTGCCACTGTCTCTCGTGGCTCTGCTCCAGGTGCCGCTCTGGACCGGCCTGCTGGGCGTTCCGTGCTGGCTTGCCCGCAGGAACGGCGTCTCCTGGGCCACCGACCTGGGCTTCACGTTCCAGCGGAGCGACGTCCTGTCGGGCCTGGCAATCGGAGTAGGTGCCCAGGCGGTCCTGGTGCCTCTGTTGTACGTCCCCATCCTGTTGTTCACCGACGACCTTGATGTCTCCGAGCCGGCCCGCGAGCTGGTCGACAAGGCCGACGGCCTCGGCATCGTCTTGTTGTTCCTCATAGTGGTCGTCGGTGCAGCCGTCATCGAGGAGGTCTTCTTCCGCGGCCTCATGCTCCGTGCCTTCGAGGACCGGTGGCATCCCCGGGTGGCGCTCGCTGTCTCGTCGATCGTGTTCGGCCTCATCCACTTCCAGCCCCTGCAGTTCCCGGCGCTGGTCATGTTCGGCCTCATCTCCGGCCACCTGGCCCAACGCCACGGCCGCCTCGGGCGGGCCGTCTGGGCGCACGTGGGGTTCAACGCCTGGACAGTCGGCATCCTGTTGGTCATATGAGCCTCGACGAAAGGGCCGGCGCCGCAGCGGTCCGACTCCTCGGCGCCCTCAGGCGCACTCCGCTCGCCACCTGGGTGACCCTGGTTGTGGTGGGCCTCTCCACCATGTTCGTGCTGTGGGTGGTCAACCCGGCCGGCGTGCTCTTCACCGACACCACCCCGACCGGCGGCGACCTCGGAGCCCACGTCTGGGGGCCGGCATTCATACGGGACGAACTGCTGCCCAGGTTCCGCCTGACCGGCTGGACCCCCGACTGGTACGCCGGCTTTCCCGCATTCCACTTCTACATGGTCGTTCCGATGCTGGCCGTGGTCGCCGTGAACGTCGGCCTCGTCATGCCCCTGGCCGTGCCGGTGGCCCTTGCAGCGGTTGCCGGCGGGGTATGGCTGGAACGCCGACGACCCACCGGCTGGATCCCGGGCCTCTGGGCACTCGGCGCGCTGATTGTCCTGGTCGTGCCCGTCGCCTACGGAATCGCCTTCAAATGGGTGACCGTCGCCGGGCTCGTGGCCATGCCCATTGCCGCATGGCTCATGGGACGCCTGGCCGGCCTGGCGTTTCCCGGCCCCGCCCTCATGGCCGCAGCAACCCTGCCGTTCATCTTCGATCGGGCCTTCAACATCATGGGCGGCAACCTCATGTCCACCATGGCCGGTGAGTTCGCCTTCGCCCTGGCCGTCGTTGCCCTGCTCGTCTACCTGGGCCTGCTGGTGCGCGGCATCGAGACAGGCCGGGGTCGCGGCTGGGCGGCCCTTGCGCTTGCCGTGGTCGGCCTCTGCCACCTGCTCGTCGCGTTCTACGCCCTGTTGGCCTCTTTCGTCGCCGTGCTCACCCGACCCAGCCGGGCCGCCTTCACCTGGCTGCTCACGACAGGGGTCGTGGCCGGCCTCACCTCTGCATTCTGGGTGCTGCCGTTCTGGTGGCAGCGCGACCACCTCAACGACATGGCCTGGGACAAGCTGGGCGACAGCCGCTCGTACCTGTGGAATCGCGGCAACCTGGCAGCCGACTTCCTCACCAACGACCCGCCACTCCAGGTGGTCATCGTCACCGCAGGCGTGGGCCTGCTGCTCTCCCTCGTGTTCCGCCGTCGCCTCGGCCTGATCCTGGCCGCGATGGTGCTGGTCCTGGCAGCTGCGTTCACATGGCTGCCCGAGGGACGCCTCTACAACGGCCGCCTCCTGCCCGGCTACTACCTAAGCCTCTACCTCCTCGCAGGCATCGGCGTGGCCGAGGTGCTGCGCCTCACCGGCCGCCTGTTCGACGGCTTCCGGGGCCGCAACGGCAGCGGCGGCAGATGGGTCACCAGCGGGGGAGCGGTGGCCGTGCTCCTCTACCTGACCGTGTATCTGGGCATGCCGCTACGGGCGATGCCGTTCGGCTCAATGGATGTCAACACCTACCGCTGGATGGGGCTGGGCACCGAACAGTTGAACCTTGGGCGCTCCTGGGTGAACTGGAACTTCGCCGGCTACGAGGCCCGTACCGGCGACGACAGCGGCGGCGGCTGGGACGAATACCGCGACATAGTGACCACCATGTCCGACGTCGCCGACGCAAACGGTTGCGGCCGCCTGCTCTGGGAGTACAGCAGCGAGTTGACCCGCTACGGCACACCCATGGCGCTGATGCTGCTTCCCCACTGGACCGACGGCTGCATCGGCTCCATGGAGGGCCTCTACTTCGAGGCCTCAACCACCACCCCGTACCACTTTCTCATGCAGTCAGAGTTGTCCACCGGACCCTCACGGGCGCAGCGCAGCCTGCCGTACCGCTCACTTGACATGGACGCCGGCGTCGACCACATGCGCCAGTTCGGCGTGCGCTACTACTCACCGTCCTCGCAGAGGGCCATCAACGAGGCCCGTGACCACCCGGACCTGACCGAGGTCGCCACCACCGGCCCGTGGACGGTGTTCCTCGTTGACGGATCAGACCTGGTCGCACCCCTTGCCTTCGAGCCGGTGGTGTTCACAGACGTGGACCACTCAGGCTGGCTGGACCCGTCAGTCGAGGTCTTCCAGGAGGGCTCCCAGGCAGTCCAGTGGACCGTCGGCGGGCTCATGGCATGGCAGCACCTGCCGGCCGGTGAGGAACCAGATGAACGCGCACTCGAACCGGTACAGGTCACCGACATCGTCGCCGACGTCGACTCCATCTCGTTCCACGTGGACCGCATCGGCGTACCCGTCATCGTGCGCACCTCGTTCTTCCCCAACTGGGAGGCCGACGGTGCCGCCGGGCCGTGGCGGGTAACGCCAAACCTGATGGTCGTCGTTCCCACCAGCCCCGACGCAACCCTCACGTACGGCCGCACCCCTGTCGACATCGTGTCGATGCTCCTAACCCTGGTTGGCCTGGCGGGCATGTTCCTTCTCAGCCGGTCAGCGCGGTCCGAAGAAGGGCCGCTGCCGGGCCCCGACCTCCTATCGGTGGGCTCAGACGCCTCGGCCGGCCTCGACGCATGGGTGGCTGGATGTGCCGAGAGGCGCCTGGCCGCACGCGAGGCCCACGCCAACCTCGAGGACCCTCCCGACAACGAGGCCCTCCCCGATGACGAGGCCCTCCCCGCCGGTGAGGCCCTCCCCGGAGGCTGGAGCGTCGACATCGAAGAGCCGCCAGTCGCCGTCGACGAACCCGTGGACCCGGCGTGAGGACCCGCATGAGGCGCTTCGCCGTCGTGGGGGTATTGGCCACCGCAATAGACATAGGCGTGGCCGTGGCCCTGCTCAGACGCGGCTGGTCCCTGCCGACAGCCGACCTGGTCGCCCTGGCCACCGCAGCCGTATTCGCCCACCCACTCCACCGGGCCATCACCCTGCGCGACGATCCCTTCACCCGTTGGATGCGTTCGCCCGGCGCCTTCGCAGCAGTCGTCACCACAGCAGGCCTCGTGGACATGCTCGTGCTGTCGTGGGTGCGCATCGACGGAACCCTCACCGATGACATCCTGTCCAAGGCCACCGCCGTTGCGGCCGCCGCAATCGTGCGAGCCGTCGCCTACCGCACCCTCCTGTTCCGGGTGGTGCGCCGTGAGCAGGAACACCCTGTCAGGCGCCCGCTTCCCGAAGGCACCCACCGCCTCACCGTGGTGCTGCCCGCCTACCGCGAAGCCGACCGCATCGGCGATACCGTGACCCGGGTGCGCACCGAGCTGGGAGAACGCCTGGGCGACACGCTCGAAGCCCTGCAGATCGTCGTGGTCGACGACGGCTCCGACGACGACACATCTGGTGCCGCCGCTGCGGCGGGAGCCGACACGGTCGTGCGCCTCGAGGTCAACAGCGGCAAGGGGGCAGCGGTCCGGGCCGGTGTAGCCGCAGCGACAGGGAGCACAATCGCCTTCACCGATGCCGACCTCGCTTACTCGCCGGCACAGATCGCCGACCTGATGACCCTCGTCGAGGACGGCTACGACATGGTCGTCGGCAGCCGCCGCCACACCGACACCCGGACCCTCGTGGCCGCCGGACGCATCCGCGAGGCCGGCGGGCGGCTGGTCAACCTGGCTACCCACGCCCTCCTGCTGGGCCAGTACCACGACACCCAGTGTGGCCTCAAGGCCTTCCGGGCCGATGCAGCCAGGGCCCTCTTCGACGCCTCCCGCCTGGACGGCTTTGCCTTCGACGTGGAGCTTTTCCACCTGGCCGAACGGTGGCGCCTCCCGCTCGCCGAGGTGCCCGTCGAGGTCGAGCACTCCGACCGCAGCACGGTCAGCGTCCTGAGCGACGGTCTGCGCCTGGTCGCCGACCTGATACGGGTCCGACAGGCAGCCCGGCGTGGCGACTACCCGAACCCCACCCAACTCGGAGCCCATACCGATGGGTGACCCGGCAGCGGTGTTCCTGGCCTACGACATCAGGGGCCTTGTACCCGAACACCTCGACGCCGAACTGGCACGCCTCATCGGAGGCGCCTTCGCACGCCTGGTCCGCCGCAGCGAACCCGATACCGTGCGAATCGTCCTCGGCCGCGACATGAGGGAGAGCGGCGTGGAACTGGCTGGCGCCTTCGCCGACGGCATCACCGCAGAAGGCCTCAACGTCGTCGACCTGGGCCTGGTATCGACCGACATGCTCTACTTCGCCTCCGGCCACCTCAACGCACCCGGTGCCGTGTTCACCGCCAGCCACAACCCGGCCGGCTACAACGGCATCAAACTCTGCCTCTCAGCGGCCCGGCCCGTGGGCGCCGACTCCGGCCTGGCCGAGATGCAGGCCGACCTGTCGGCAGGCCCACAAGCCGGCGGGGGAGCGACCGGCACAACAACCACGCTCGACCTGCTCGACGCCTTTGCAGACCACGTCCGCTCCTTTGTCGACACCACCACCCTGGCACCCCTGACGGTCGTGGCCGACACCGCCAACGGCATGGGCGGCCTCGTCGTCCCAGCCGTGTTCGACGGCCTGCCCCTCGACCTCGAGGTCATGTACGCGGACCTCGACGGCACCTTCCCCAACCACCCCGCCGACCCCCTCCAGAGCGCCAACCTGGTGCCCCTCCAGGAAAGGGTGCTGGCCACCGGAGCCGACATCGGCCTGGCGTTCGACGGCGACGCCGACCGGGTGTTCCTCGTGGACGAACAGGGCCGCCCCATCACGGGCTCGCTCACCACGGCGCTCGTTGCATCCACCGTCCTCGGCCACCAACCGGGCGCCACCGTCATCCACAACCTGATCTGCTCCAGGGCCGTCCCCGAGGTCATCACAGAACACGGCGGCCGGGCCGTACGCAGCCGCGTCGGCCACTCCTACATCAAGGAACTCATGGCCACAGAGGGGGCGGCCTTCGCCGGCGAACACTCGGGACACTACTACTTCGCCGACAACTACCGGGCCGACTCCGGCCTCATCGCAGCCCTCCTGGTGCTCGAGGCGCTCTCGACCTCAGGCGGCACCCTCAGCGACCTGCTCACACCCTTTGACCGCTACGCCGCATCCGGCGAGGTCAACTTCAGCGTCGACGACCCGGCGGCAGTGTCCGAACGGGTCTCGCTCGCCTACGCCGCAACCGGGTCCCAGGACACCCTCGACGGCCTCACCGTCGACATGGGCGCCTGGTGGTTCAACCTGCGCCCCTCAAACACCGAACCCCTGCTGCGCCTCAACCTGGAAGCCGCAACAGCCACCGACTGCGCCGACCGGCTGGCCGAGGTATCGGCACTCATCGCCCAATAGCCACACATTCCAATAGCCTCACGGTCATGGCACTAGACCCCATGCTCCTCGAAATCCTGGCCTGCCCCGACGACAAGGGCCCCCTCTACTACTTCGAGGCCGAGGACTCCCTCTACAACCCGCGCCTGCGCCGCCGTTACGCCATCACCGACGACATCCCCGTGATGCTCATCGACGAGGCCGAGACCGTCGACGACGCCGAACACGGGCGCCTCACCGCCCTCGCCGACGCCGAGGGCATAGAGCCCACCTTCACCCCCTGACCGGACCCGACCCGTGCACCTTCTGGCCGGCCGGCTGAAGCACTACGACTGGGGCTCCACGACCGCACTCGCCGACCTGCGCTGCATCGAACCCTCAGGACGGCCCGAGGCCGAACTCTGGTTCGACTCCGACGACCTTCCGTACCTCGTGAAGGTCCTGGCCGTCCAGCAGACCCTCTCGCTACAGGCCCACCCCGGAGCCGAACAGGCACACCGGGGATTTGCCGCCGAGGAGACAGCAGGCCTCCCCATCGACCACCCGGACCGCTCTTTCGTTGATGACCGCGCCAAACCCGAGTTGGTCTGTGCCGTCACGCCCTTCGAGGCCCTCTGCGGGTTCCGACCCGTGGGAGAGGCCGTGGAAGTGGCCGCTGCACTCGGCCTACCCGACGACATGGTGGCCGTGCTTGATGGTGGCCCCGGTGCCTGGCCGTCACTGGTGGCTGGAGCCCTCAGCGGCCGCTGGGACAACGCCATCGACACCCTCGTAGAGCAGTGCGCAGCCGGCCTGAACGGGCTCCTCGACGACACAGCCGACCTCGTCGCCCGCCTGGCCGACCAGCACCCCGGCGACCCCGCACTGCTGGTCGTACCGCTGCTCACCCACCGCCGCCTACAACCCGGCGAAGCCCTCTACGTGGGACCAGGCGTCCTGCACGCCTACGTGGCCGGCATGGCCGTCGAGGTAATGGCACCCGGAGACAATGTCCTGCGCGGCGGCCTCACAACCAAACACATCGACATCCCCGCCCTCGTCGAGGCTCTCGTCCCCGCAGTGGGACCACCCCCCGTACAGGCACCAGCGGCCGACACCGCCGACCTCCACCGCTACGACGTACCCGTCGACGACTTCGCCACCTGGAGGCTTGCAGCCACAGCCGTCGACGTCGACGAACGAATCGGACCGGACCTGGTGCTCTCCATGGCCGGTACCACCACCGTCGGCGACCTCACCCTCGGACCCGGCCAGGCCGTCCTAGTCCCCGAGGCAGACGGCCCCTACACGGTCGACACCGACGGCCTCACCTGGATGGCAACCGTGGGAGCCACCTGAGCAGGCGCTCCACGTCGGTAGGCTGCCCACCGGAGGCTGCCTGAACCGGCGTCAGACGACCCCAGCCCCGTCCAGACAACCCAACCAGTCCAGACACGCAACCACTAGGAGTCGTCATGTCCCTCCGGGAAGATCACCGGGTCGCAGACTTGGCCCTGTACGAGTTCGGCCGCAACGAGATCCGCCTCGCCGAACATGAGATGCCCGGCCTCATGGCGCTACGCGCCGAGTTCGCCGACGAGCAACCGCTGGCAGGCGCCACCATCGCCGGGTCGCTCCACATGACCATCCAGACGGCCGTGCTCATCGAGACCCTCACCGCCCTCGGTGCACGTGTCCGCTGGGCCAGCTGCAACATCTTCTCCACCCAGGACCACGCCGCCGCAGCCGTGGTCTGCGGATCCGACGGCTCACCCGACGACCTGCGCGGCGTACCCGTCTTCGCATGGAAGGGCGAGACCCTCGAGGAGTACTGGTGGGCCACCCGCCAGGTCCTCATGTGGCCCGACGGTGACGGACCCAACCTGATCCTCGATGACGGCGGCGACGCCACCCTGTACGTCCACAAGGGAGCCGAGTACGAAGCAGCCGGCCAGGTGCCCGACACCACCGACGACGACTCCGAGGAATGGGGCGTCGTGCTCGCCAGCCTCCGCGAATCGCTCACCAAGGACCCGCAGCGCTGGACCACCATCCGCGACGGCATCCGCGGCGTATCCGAGGAGACCACCACCGGCGTCCACCGCCTCTACCAGATGCGCGACGCCGGCACCCTCGCGTTCCCCGCCATCAACGTCAACGACGCCGTCACCAAGTCCAAGTTCGACAACCTCTACGGCGTACGCCACTCGCTCATCGACGGCATCAACCGCGGTACCGACGTCATGATCGGCGGCAAGACCGCCGTGGTCTGCGGCTTCGGCGACGTCGGCAAGGGCAGTGCCGAATCGCTACGGGGCCAGGGCGCCCGCGTCATCGTCACCGAGGTGGATCCGATCTGTGCGCTCCAGGCCGCGATGCAGGGCTACGAGGTCAACACCCTCGAACGGGTCCTGGACACGGCCGACATCTTCATCACCACAACCGGGTGCCGTGACATCATCACCGCCGAACACATGGGTTGTATGAAGCACCAGGCAATCGTCGGAAACATCGGCCACTTCGACAACGAGATCGACATGGCCGGCCTTGCCCGCATGTCCGACGTGCAGCGCATCACCATCAAGCCCCAGGTCGACGAGTTCGTCTTCCCCGACGGCCACTCCGTGATCATGCTCTCCGAGGGGCGCCTCCTGAACCTGGGCAACGCCACCGGCCACCCCAGCTTCGTGATGTCAGCCAGCTTCTCAAACCAGGTCCTCGCCCAGATCGACCTGCACGACCACGCCGAGGCGTACGGCACCGACGTCGTCACCCTGCCCAAGCTGCTTGACGAGAAGGTCGCACGTCTCCACCTCGGAGCACTCGGAGCCCGGCTCACCGAACTCACCGATGAACAGGCCGCCTATCTCGGCGTCAGCCCCGACGGCCCGTTCAAACCCGACCACTACCGGTACTGAGCAAAGGCATGGGGGCCGACGTGCGCGTGGTCGGAATAGCCGGCGGAAGCTGCGCCGGAAAAACCACCCTGGCGAGGGCCCTCGCCGAACGCCTTGGTGACGACGTCACCTACCTCGCCTTCGACGAGTACTACCGCGACCACGGCCACCTCACCGTCGAGGAACGGGCGCTCGTCAACTACGACCACCTCGACTCACTCGACCACGAACTCTTCCTCGAACACCTCGACGACCTCGTTGCCGGCAGGGCCGTGGAGGTACCCGTCTTCGACTTCGCCACCCACTGCCGCACCGACCAGACACGCACCCTCGAACCACGAGCCCTCGTGGTGGCCGACGGCATCCTGTTGTTCGCCGTATCCGGCATCTCTGAGCGGCTGAACCTCAGCATCTTCGTCGACGCCCCCGAAGAACTCCGCCTCGCCCGCCGCATCTACCGCGACATCCGCGAAAGGGGCCGTACCGCCGAGAGCGTCCAGGCCCAGTTCGCCGCCACGGTGGCGCCCAGCCACAGGCTCTTCGTGCAGCCCTTCCGAGAAGGTTCCGACCTTGTCGTAACCGGCGAGGGCGACCCCCGCCCCGTCGTCGAGGAGATCCTCGCCCGCCTGGCCTGAGTTCCCCTGTCGCCCCTGCCGGGCGTACCGCCGGGTTCTGCCCTCCCAACTCGGCGCTCCGCCCTGCCCACCTGTCGTGGACAGGTCAGTCGCCTGATTCCACACCGGGGCGGGTGTCATCACGTGCTTCGCTGGCCGTCTCTTTCGCTCCGGTTGGGCTTGGGCGCCCAGCGGCACTGGTATTGCTGGTCGGCTCGTTCGCTTCGGTTGGGTGGGGGTGTCCCAGGGTCTCGACATGATCTGGTCATGTCGATCGGATTGAGTCGTGTTCGTGGCCTGGTTCAGGGGCCCCTTTCTGCAGCCTGCTGTCGGCGTTGTCCCCTGGATCTCTCCGGGCCATGCACCTCCTGCGTCGCCACCCTCGGGTCCCAGCCGCTGCTCCGGGTCCCTGCAGGCATCGACCGACTGTGGGCACTCGCCTCCTACACGGACCCCGGGGGGGCATCGTGCGCTCCATCAAGTACGCAAACGGCTGAACACCCGCCACCGCCATCGGCCGCGCCATGGCAGCGCTCATCACCGACACACCCGACCTGGTCACCTGGGTTCCCACAACCGTCGAACGCCGCGGCCAGCGGGGCTTCGACCAGGCCGAGGTTCTCGCCATGTCGGTCGCCACCGCAACCGACCGACCGTGCCGCCGCATGCTTACCCGTGCACCGGGCCCGTTCCAGACCAGGCTGGGTGCACGCGAACGCAGGCGCGGACCACCATTTCGGGCCCGGTCCACCGCCACCGGGCTGCGTGTTCTGCTGGTCGACGACGTCACCACAACCGGGGCCAGCCTCTCGACCGCGGCGGGTGAGCTGCGAGCAACGGGGGTCGCCGTGGTCAGCGCCGTTGTGGTGGCGGCGACACCACCCGGAACCACCGGTCACAGGGTCCGTTCCCCGGCGGGTTCGATAGGGTCGCCCCGTGGAAGAACACGCTGACCAGCACACCGACGAGTTGCCCGCCGACCTCGACGTCACGGGCATGGTCGGCCCCTACGTGTTCCCCGACAACTCCAGGCGGCGTATACCCGGCTACACCTACCTGGCCCTCGCCGCCGCCACCATCGTGGCCACCCTCGCAGCCGGCGACTCGGCAATGGTCAACGGCGGCCTCATCGTCGGAGCCATCGGGCTGGCCCTCGTGGGCGCCTACCACCTCCAGGGAGGCTGGCGCCTTGAGGTCGACGAAGCCGACGCCCTCGTAGCCGCCATCAAGGCTGTCGGCTTCCCCGTCGGACACGCCTCGGCCCAGATGGCGTGGCGGGGCCTTCGTAGCCGACCCACCTGGCGCATCCTCGTCTATTCCAACGAGTCGCCACCAGAGAGCCGCGGCTTCGTGTTCGTCGACGGCATCGACGCCACCGTCGTGGCCTGCCACACCGAGGCCCGCCCTGACGACGACACCGGCGACTGGGAGCCCGATCCCACGACCGGCTCAGCGGTATAGATTCCAGAGCCATGAACAAGGGCAGGGGAATCTTCATCTTCGCCGGAGCGGCGCTGGTCCTGTGCCTGGCATTGCTCCTCATACCGGTCTCCTCGCAGTACGCCGACCCGTGTGGCAGCGTGCTGTGGCCGGCCAAGGTCTGGTTCTCGGATGGGGGTGAGCTGGTGCACGCCACCACGCCACCCTGCAACGACGCCCGCATGGACCGCGTTCCCATGGCGGCGATCATCGGCGTGATCGGCGTAGGCCTCGGAATCGTGGGCCTCGCCACACGGCGTAGTGCCAGCGGTACCGACGAAGCCCCGCCGCCGGCCCGCAGGTCCAGCCAGCCCAACGGGTAGGCCCACGCACCCTCAACACCGTCCGCTGCTAGCGTTCAACCAGCCGCGCACACAGGTGACACCCACGGGTGACCCTGGCTGAGCGCCAAACTCTTCCCAGAGGGAGACAAACCATGCTTGACGGCAACTGGCGGGCCGTCGTCGACCGGGGGCTCACCCCGATCGGCCGCAGCCTCAGACGAACCGGCATCAGCGCCGACGTAATCACCGTCATCGGAATCGTCATGGCCACAGGGGCCGCCGTGTCCATCGGCCTCGGCTACCTGCGCCTCGGCTTCCTGATGCTCGTCCTCACCGGCATTCCCGACGCCCTCGACGGCGCTGTGGCAAAGGCCTCGGGCACCTCCTCAAACCGGGGAGCCTTCTTCGACTCGGTAGCCGACCGCCTCACCGACACCCTGCTGTTCGGCGGGGTCGCATGGCACCTGGCAAGCACCTCAGACAGCCATCTCATGATGCTGCCAGTCGCCATCATGGGAACGGCCATGCTCATCTCCTACCAGCGGGCCAAGGCCGAACTGCTGGGCTACATCGCCAAGGGTGGCCTCATGGAGCGGGCCGAACGCTTCATCGTGCTGGCCTTCGGCCTCCTCTTCGGCGAGATCCTCGTACCGGTCCTGTGGCTGATGCTGGCCCTCAGCCTCTTCACGGCCGGCCAGCGCTTCGTCAAGGTCTGGCGTCAGGCCAGCGTCGAACGTGACACCCCCTACCAGAGGCGTGCAGCACGTCGCCGCCAGCTCCGCCTGGAGCGTCGCACCGAGCGGCAGCAGCGCATGGCCACCCGTCGCCGGGCAGCCGCCCGTCGCCGCTAGCACTTGGGTTCAGGTGCCGTAGCCGGCTACCGGCTGGGCTCCACGCTGGCCCGCCTCCTACCCGACCGGGTGGGCGGCCCCGCCGCCAGGTTCCTCGGCAGGCTGGCAGGTCGCCTCAACCCCGACCGCCGCAACCTCGTTGCCCGAAACCTCAGGCGGATCAGGGGAGGCGACACCCCCCAGCCCACCGACCGCGAGGTCTCACGCTCGGTGGACGCCGTGTTCTCCTCGTACGCCGACTACTGGTACCGGAGTTTCCGCCTGCCCGGCATGTCTGTCGACGCCATAGACGCCGGATTCAGCCAGGATGGATACGAGCACATTGTCGAGGCGCGCCGTAGCGGCACCGGCCCGATCATGGCCCTGCCACACCTGGGCTGCTGGGAGTGGGCGGCCTTCTGGCTGGCACGCGTCAACGACCTCCCCGTTTCGGCAGTGGTCGAGGCCATCGAATCCCCGGAACTGTTCGAGTGGTTCAGGTCGTTTCGGGCCTCGCTCGGCATGGACATCATCACGCTCGGACCATCGGCCGGATCCGAGGTGGTCAGGGCCATCAGGGCGAACCACGTGGTCTGCCTGCCGTGTGACCGGCACGTGGGTGGCGCCGGAGTAGAGGTGGAGTTCTTCGGCGAGACCACGACGCTTCCCGCCGGCCCGGCCACGCTCGCCCTGCGCACAGGAGCCGCACTGTTGCCCGTCGCCATCTACGACACCGCCCACGCCTGCCACGCCATCGTCCGTCCGCCCATACCGACAGAACGCACGGGAAAGCTGCGCCACGACGTCGAACGGGTCACGCGGCTCCTCGCTGCAGAACTCGAGGACCTGATCCGCCTGGCACCCGAGCAGTGGCACCTGCTCCAACCCAACTGGCCCTCAGACCGGGTCGCCGATTCCGCTGGCTAGCGTCGCGACCATGCCAGCCCTGATCCATCGGAACCACGCCGCATGAAGATCGGCGTCATCTGCCCGTACAGCCTCACCCTGCCCGGCGGGGTGCAGGGCCAGGTGCTCGGTCTCGCACGCAAGCTGCGCCTCGCCGGCCACCCCACCCGGGTGCTCGGACCCTGCGACGGGCCACCCCCCGACTCGGGCGTCACACCGCTCGGCAACAGCCTGCCCACCGCAGCAAACGGCTCGATGGCACCCATCGCCCCCGACGTCCCCTGCGCCCTGCGCACCATCCGGGCTCTCAACGACGAGGACTTCGACATCCTCCACCTGCACGAGCCCCTCGCCCCCGGGCCCACCGTCACCGCCCTGTTCATGGCCGGCTCAGTCGTGAAGACACCCATGGTTGGCACCTTCCACGCCGCCGGCGGCAGCTTCGCCTACAAGGTCCTCAACAGGCCCGTTACCAGGCTACGTCAGCGCATGGACCTGACCGTCGCCGTGTCAGAAGACGCAGCCACCATGGCCGGAGACGCCCTCGGCGGAGAGTACGAGGTGCTCTTCAACGGCGTCGAGGTCGATCGCTGCCAGGCCGCCGCGCCCTGGCCCACAACCGGACCGACCGTCTTCTTCGTAGGTCGCCACGAACCACGAAAGGGCCTCGACGTGCTCCTCGAAGCCATGAATCACCTGCCCTCCGACGTACGGCTCTGGGTGGCCAGCGACGGCCCCGAAACCGAACGGCTCAAGGCACTCGTGGCCGGCGACCACCGGATCGAGTGGCTGGGGCGCATCAGCGAAGAGGAAAAGCTCTCCCGCATCCGCGGTGCCGACGTGTTCTGTGCACCATCCCTGCACGGCGAGTCGTTCGGCATCGTCCTGCTCGAAGGTATGGCATGCGGCACCCCCGTAGTGGCCAGTGACATCCCCGGCTATCACAGGGTCACCCAGGGCGGAATCGACGCCATGCTCGTCCCACCGGGCGACAGCGTCGAACTCGCCGGGGCCATCGCCAAGGTGATGGCCAGTCCCGACCTGGTTTCAAGCCTCGTCGAGAACGGCTCGACCCGGGCCGACGAGTTCTCGATGCGCCGCCTGGCCGACTGCTACCTGAATATCTACCGCAGGGTGCTCGACGCCGCCTGAGGGCCAGAACCCCGTCGATGACGGGGTGCCGGCTGGAGTGGCACCCGGCGGGCTTATCATGCGGACGACATGATTAGACCCCATCTCAAGACCCCGGCGGCCGTGGCAGTTCTGGTGCTGAAGCTCGCCGTGACCCTGATCCTTCTCGCCGCCGGTACGGGCCCGCTTGTCGCCGTGCCGGCAGGGATAGTCGTGGGCACCCTGGTCATCTGGATCGCCAGCCGCCGGGCAGCTGCAATGGTGCTGGGCTCCATGGGCGGCAGGCCCGCCCTGATCGGCGAGTTCCCTAGGCTGCACAACGTCGTCGAGGGCCTCTGCCACACCCACGGCATCGACAAGCCCGACCTGTGGGTGGTCGACTCCCCGTCGGGCAACGCAGCGGTCGTGGGCGACCGCCGGTCAGCCACGATCGTGGTCACCACCGGAGCAACCGACACGCTCTCCCTCGTCGAACTCGAGGCCCTCATGGCCCAGGCCCTGGTGCGGTGCCGCGACCCCCGCCTGGCCGACGAGACCCTTGGCTCCGTGATCGCCAGGGTGCCCGGAGCCTCCTTCATCACGAGCCGCTTCAACGACATCGACCGCACAGTCCGAACCGACATGGCCGGCGCCGAGCTGACCAGGTACCCAAATGGAATGCAGTGGGCGCTCAGGGCCCTTGCCGAGATGGGAACCGTCGTCGAGGGCTTCAGGCCCGCCAACGCACACCTGTGGCTGCTCCAGCCCGACGGAGCCGTCGACACCGCCACGGCCATCCACCCAACCGTCGAACTTCGCGTCGACGCCCTCGGAGAACTCTGATCACATGAGACACCGCACCCGGCCCACCCGAGTCCCGGCGCTGCTCGCCGCAGCG
>Ga0187827_10003310_pt1 | contig 20898 bp, 30 predicted proteins | sample ETNtaG_39_FD_167969 | JGI IMG/M metagenome (GOLD analysis project Ga0187827, IMG submission 167969) | Marine microbial and viral communities from oxygen minimum zone, Eastern Pacific Ocean - ETNP2014_SV_150_PacBio MetaG (Illumina Assembly) | ecosystem: Environmental > Aquatic > Marine > Hypoxic... | reverse complement strand
ATAAATATAATTACCTTTTAGAAAACTGAAAACTTCGCCTAGCTTTTTTATGACCGTATTTTTTTCTTTCCACAGATCTTGAATCTCTTGTGGTAAGTTTTTCTTTTTTGAGATCAGATTTTAAATCTGGTTCATATTTTAACAAAGCTCTTGAAATACCATGGATTATTGCTCCGGCTTGTCCAGATAAACCTCCGCCTTTGACTAGGCATCTAACATCAAAATCAGCAGATCTTTTTGCAACCTCGAGGGGTTGCAAAACTAGCGTTTGATGATTGAATCTTGTGAAATAATCAGGCATATTTTTGCCATTTACATAAATTTTTCCAGTACCTTTTTTTATCCAAATTCTAGCTACAGATTTTTTTCTGCGACCAGTTGTGTATTTACTCTCTTTAAAGTCTAGCTTAGTTTTTTTTGGGATTTTATTTTCTAGATTTGTATTGGTTTCCATTATTAGTTTCTAAGTAAGTTTTTTTTATTCATTTGAACTAGGGATATTTCCTTAGGATTTTGTGATTCGTGGGGATGTTTCTCTCCCCTATAAATTTTTAATTTGGACATTTGTTTTTTTGCAAGAGGTCCGCCAGGCAACATTCTTTTAACAGCTAATTTCAATATTTCTTCAGGTTTCTTTGCACTTAATTTTTCTGGTGTTGTTTCTTTAATTCCTCCAGGATAACCCGTATGTTTAAAATATTTTTTATTTTTAAACTTATTTCCTGTAAATTTAATTTTTTCTATATTTTTAACTATTACAAAATCACCATGATCCATATGAGGAGTGAACTTAGACTTATTTTTTCCCCTTATGGTTTTTGATATAAATACAGCTAGTCTGCCAACTATTGCATCGGTAGCATCGACCAATATCCATTCACTTTTAATATCTTTAGTTTTAATAAATTCTGTCATAGAATTGGCTTAGTTACTTATATTTATGGATAAAGTCAAATTTTTAATATAAATCACAAAAAAGGAGAAAAAGAATGACCAAAGATATAAATAATCCAGAAACAATTGCTCTTCATGGAGGTGAATATAGAAGTGATCCAGCTACTACTGCGGTGGCTGTGCCAATATATCGTACTACTTCTTATCAATTTAAAGATACAAATACCGCAGCCAATCTTTTTGCCTTAAAAGAGTTCGGAAACATTTATACGCGGATCATGAATCCTACCTGTGACGCATTGGAAAAAAGAGTTGCTGCATTGGAAGGAGGTTTGGCAGCTTTAGCAGTAAGTTCTGGTCAAGCAGCTTCAGCATTTTCTTTACAAAATGTTGCCCAAGCAGGTGACAATGTTATCAGTTCAACAGATCTTTACGGTGGAACCGTGAATTTGTTTACCCACACATTAAAAAAACAAGGAATAGAAGTAAGATACGCAGATCCTATAGATCCAAAAAATTTTGAAAAGCTTATTGATGATAAAACAAGAGCTATTTATGCTGAAACATTGCCCAATCCATATTTGAGACCCTTCCCTATCAAAGAAGTTTCGGATATTGGAAGAAAATATAACGTGCCTTTAATAATGGATAACACTGCTTCGCCTATCATTTGTAAACCATTTGAACATGGTGCTGCTGTAATTGTACATTCATTAACAAAATATATAGGGGGTCACGGTACCGTAATCGGGGGAATTCTAGTTGACGGAGGTAACTTTGATTGGACAGCAGATCCAAAAAGACAACCTTTATTTAACGAACCAGATCCAAGTTACGGTGGTGCTGTGTGGGGCAAAGTTGTTCCAGAATTAACGGGGGCAAATGTAGCCTTCGCTGTGAGGGCAAGAGTTGTATTACTTCGAGATTTAGGTTCTTGTTTGTCACCAGATAATGCTTTTCAACATATACAGGGTTTGGAAACTTTACCATTAAGGTTTAAACAACATTGTTCTAACGCTGAAAAAGTTGTTAATTTTTTACAAACAAACAAAAATGTAGAAAAGATTATTTATCCAACTCTTTATAAGGGAGAAGTAGAAAATAGAGCCAAAAAATATTTCAAAGGGGGAAACGGTGGTCTTGTTGGAATAGAAATAAAAGGTGGAGTTGAAGCGGGCAAAAAGTTTATAGACTCACTTAAGCTTCATTATCATGTAGCAAATATTGGTGATGCCAGAAGTTTGGCTATTCATCCAGCTACAACAACACACAGTCAGCTGACGGAGAAAGAATTATTAGCTGCTGGAGTGACACCAGGTTATGTAAGATTGTCTGTGGGAATTGAGCATCCAGACGATATTATTGCTGACTTGAAGCAAGCTTTGAATGTTTCTGCAAACACAAATTAAATACTGTTAATTAATTCTAGAATTTTTAAAAACTAAAATTAAAGTAGCGGTAAGTAACATAATAGAACCTAGTTGGTGCATGGATGCAAAGAATATTTGTGTACCAAAAATAATTGTTAAAATTCCCAAAAAAAGTTGTAACAATAAAAATAAAAAAACCAAAATAGCTGATTTTCTTAGATAAGCAAGGTCAACATTATTAAATACAATAAATAAAATAACCAGAAAAAACAGCAACATAATATAAGCTACATTTCTGTGAAGAAATTGTGCAAGAGAAGGTGTCTCAAAAACTTTTAAAGAAAATAAATCGTTAAACATTGAATCGTCTGGAAAATAATTTTGATTCATTAATGGCCAGCTTTGATATATTTGACCAGCATCCAGGCCAGAAACAAACGCGCCTAATGAAATTTGTAAAATCAAAATAATCAGAAAAATTACTGGCAAATAAAAAGATATTTTTACATTTGATTCAAAATTATTTTGACTTATATTTTTTAGATAATTCCAAAACAATATGCAAAAAATAATAATTGCAAGTGTCAAATGTAATGACAAACGATATTGACTAACATCTATCCGATCGAGCAAACCACTTTTAACCATATACCACCCAACAAAACCTTGCAGCAAAATAAGAAATAAAATAAAGTAAAATGAAAAAAGATTTTTTTTTGATAGCTTTTTTTTAAATGTTAAATAAATAAGAGGAAGCATAAAAAGAAGCCCAATTGCTCTTCCCAATAATCTGTGTACATATTCCCACCAATAGATGATTTTGAATTGATCCAATGTCATTGATGAGTTTATTAATTTATATTCTGGTATTTTTTTATAAAGAAAGAAAGATTTTTCCCAATCATCCGATGACATGGGTGGAAAAATCCCCGTAAATAAATCCCACTTGGTTATTGATAAACCAGAATCCGTAAGCCTAGTTAACCCTCCAATAATAATTATTAATGCTACCAAAAAAGTTATGAACAATAACCAAGATGAAATAAATTTATTATTTTGATTTTTATTTAAATGCATTTTTAAAAACTATATATTTATAAATATAAACAAATATAAATTAATCATTAAATGAAAAATATAAAATTAAAATTAATAAGACAAAAAATAGATAAGTTGGACGATAAATTATTGAACTTAATGAAAATCAGAACAAATTTGGTAACTGGTGTACTTAAACAAAAAAGATATAAAAATCAGATAGTTGATAAAGTAAGAATTAGAGAAATTTTAGCGTTAATAAAAAAGAAATCTATTTCAAGAAAAATAGATCCAAAATTAACTAAAAGAATTTGGAAAAATATAATACGGGCTTATATTGATTTTGAGAAAAAAAATTTTAAAAAAAAATAATTATTTGCTATGCGGGGGTAATTTTTTCTCAATAAAAATTTCATGTTTACGTGTAGCTGGGTTATATTTTTTAACTTTTAGTTTAATTTTTGCTTTTTCACCTGTGGACGGTTTTTTAACATAATAAAAATAAGGACTATTTGGTTTTGATTCTGGAACCAACCTAACTTTTATGGAAGACTTTTTAGCCATTTTTCAATTCTTTAAGCTCATCTATAATTTTGGATATTTTTTTTATTTTATCTTTAATTTTCTCTTTCTCATGAGATTGGTTAGTTACACTATATTTGTTCGTATGGTCAAGTGTCAATGATTTTGGATTATTTAACATTGCTTTAACCCCCTTAATTGTCATGCCTCTATCTTTTAAAAGGAACTTGATTAATTTGATTATATGAATTTTTTTATTGTTATAATACCTTCTTCTACCAGATAAAATTATTGGTTTAATTTGATGAAATTCCTTTTCCCAAAACCTAATTGTGTGAGTTGATAAAGTTCCTTTTTTTTTATCAATCAATCCAACCATTTTAGCAACTTCACCGATTGTTTTATATGCTTCTGATTTTTTCTCCATGAATTAACTTTTTTGATTTATTCTATGTTTAAACAACTTAGAAGCCCTAAATGTAATAACTTTTCTTGCGGATATAATTTTTTTTTCTTTAGTTTTCGGATTGCGGCCTATCCGCTCATTTTTTATTCTTTTTTGAAAAGTTCCAAATGAAGTAATTTTAACTTTTTTGTTTTCTTTAATACCCGATGTTATTATATAAAAAATATCATTTACTATATTTTCAGAAATAATTTTTGAAAAACCAATATTTTGATGAATTATGTTTGCTAAAAATTTTCTATTTATATTTTTTTTAAACATAAATGGTAATATTATAAAGTTTAATTGCTTAAATATTTCTTAATTTTTTCAATCAATTTTCCTTTAACTATTTTATTACACATTTTAATAGAGTTAGCTAGACCTCTGCTATCAGTTGAGCCATGACTTTTTACAACCGGTCCATTTAATCCCAATAAAATAGCTCCATTATATTTTCTTGGATCTAATTGCTCTTTAAATTTTCTTAAAACATTGTACGAAAATAAGAGGGAAATTTTATTTAATAAACCTTTTCTTAAATTCTCCTTTAAATATTTTGTAATAAAGTTTGCCGTTCCTTCAGCTGTTTTCAAAGCGATATTACCGGTAAAACCGTCGGTAACAATAACGTTAACGTTGCCATCCATAATATGATTTCCTTCGATATACCCATGAAAATCAAAATTTTTTTTAGACGATTCTTTAAGTTGTTGGTAAGCTTTCTTAATTTCCTCGTGTCCTTTTATTTCTTCCAGCCCAACATTTAATAATGCAATTTTTGGATTATCTTCAGGATATAGAGATTTATATAAAGCTGCTCCCATAGAACTAAAATCGATTAAATCTTTATCATTACACTCAATATTGGCTCCTAAATCTAACACAACATTCGTGCCTATTTTATTTGGCCAAAGACCAGCAAGAGCAGGTTTTTCAATTCCATTAATCATGCTCAATATCAATCTAGATAATATTAACAACGCACCTGTATTTCCTGCAGACAATGTAATTTGTGATTTACCTTTATTTTGAGATTCGATGGATTGCCACATGCTGCTGCTTTTATTTTTTTTGGCTGCGCTTAGAGGACTTTCTTCATCCTTAATATGATTATCGCAATGAATAATTTCGCAATAATTTTTAATTTCAGGTTTTTCATTTACCAAAAAATTTAATTTATTTTTATTACCGTAAATTTTGAAAAAATTTTCATTACTTTCTTTTAAAGATAATTCAATACCATCAACTATCTTTTTAGGGGAATTTTCACCCCCCATTGCATCAACTGCAATTATAATTTTGTTGTTCATTATATTTGGTAAATCAATCTTTTGGTTCAAAAACCTGTCTACCTTTATAAAATCCAGTTTTCAAATCTACTTGATGAGGCAGTCTATATTCACCTGATTTTTTATCTTCAATAACATTTTTAGATATAAATTTAATATGTGATCTTCTTTTATTTCTTCTTGATCTAGACGTTTTTCGCTTAGGTACTGCCATGATTATTTATTCATTATAAACAAAGTTGAATACACCTTTTGTTATTGAATTTAAAGATATATCTTCAATAAATAATGCAAATTTATCGAAATAATTTGCTAATTTGCTAGTCAAAATTTTATTGTTACAATTATCCGAAAAAAAATTTAATAATAAATTATTTTTCTTGTCAATCTGCAATTGTTTCCAATTTTCACATTTCATTAGAATTTCATAGAATAGTTTTATTAAACTTTTCATCTTTTTATTTACGGTAACATCGCCATAACCTAATTCTCTGCAGTTTAATTCAATTTGTTCAAAGAAAAAATCAAATATATCTTGTTGATTATTTTTTTCATTTTCTTTATTTTTAAGAACAATCAGGATAAAACTAAGATGAAAAAAAATAAGATAAATTCTATTTGAAAAAGAATCAGTTAATTTAAAATCTTTGTAAAAAAAACTTTTTCTAGTTAAAAAAACAATTTTATTATATAAAGGAAGTATATTTTTTTTTTTAGATTCAAATAAATGCATAAGATAACTGTTATTTTAATTTTTTTATTATTATCAAATTGTAGTCAAAATCCAGTTATTAATACTCATGGAGTTCCTTTTTTGAATGTAAAACAAAAAAATCTAATTGTTAAAAAAACTAACAAAAATGATGTTAAAAAAATTCTTGGCCATCCATCCACAATTGCCGTTTTTGATAATTCCATTTGGATTTATATTGAAAGAACTAAAACTAAGGGAAAATTATTGAAATTTGGTCAAGATGTAACAAGTAAAAATAATGTCCTGGCTTTGGAATTTAATGAATATGGAATTTTAATAAAAAAAGATTTTTATAATAAAAACCAAATAAATAAAATCGATTTTGCAAAAACTACCACTGATTCAATTACGCGAGAAAAAAACCTTATTTATAGTTTTTTATCTAGTCTAAGGCAAAAAATTAATAAACCTGTAAATAGAAAGAAAGATTAACTTGCAATAACTCCTAATAATAAAAGAGCTACAATATTTGTTATTTTAATCATTGGATTTATGGCTGGTCCAGCAGTATCTTTATATGGATCTCCAACCGTATCTCCAGTTATTGCGGCTTTGTGTGCATCTGAACCTTTTCCACCATAATTTCCATCTTCAATATATTTTTTTGCATTATCCCAAGCTCCACCACCTGCAGTCATTGAAATAGCTACAAATAATCCTGTGATAATTACCCCAAGTAACATGGCACCTACAGCCGATAAAGCTGCCTCAATACCACCGATTGATAATATTACAAAATAAAGAATTATTGGCGACAGCACAGGTAGAAGAGATGGCACAATCATTTCTTTTATTGCAGCTTTAGTTAAAAGATCTACGAGTCTTCCATAATCTGGTTTAGCCTTTCTTTTCATAATGCCTGGAATTTTTTTAAATTGTCTTCTAACTTCAATTACAACAGCTCCCCCTGCTCTTCCAACGGCCTGCATTCCCATAGAACCAAATAAGTAAGGTAGCATGCCACCTACTAATAAACCTATAACTACAAAAGGATTTGACAGTTCAAAATTTACATTAATATTTTCAAGAGCAGATTTTTGAATTGTAGAGAAATATTTAATATCTTCTGTATAAGCGGTAAACAATACCAAAGCTCCCAAACCAGCTGATCCTATAGCATAACCTTTGGTTACAGCTTTGGTTGTATTACCAACTGCATCCAATGCATCAGTAGTTTTTCTAGTTTTCTTGGACAAATTAGACATTTCTGCTATCCCACCAGCGTTATCAGTCACTGGACCATAAGCATCTAAGGCAATAACCATGCCAGCTAAAGCAAGCATTGAAGTAACTGCAATTGCTATGCCAAAAAGACCTGCTATATAATTTGTAATCAGTATACCAGCTACGATAATTAATGCTGGCAGAGCAGCGGCTTCCATTGATACTGCTAGTCCCTGGATAACATTGGTGCCATGACCAGTAGTTGACGATGAGGCAATACTTTGAACAGGTCTGAAATTTGTACCTGTATAATATTCTGTTACATATATGATTAAGCCAGTTATAATTAAACCAATTACTCCACACACATACAAACCAGCCCCAGTAAAAATTTTATCTTCAATAAAATATTCTGTATTTAGACCAATTATATAATCAGTAATTGGATAAAGAATTATTAATGACAATACAGCTGTGGCGATAAATCCTTTATAAAGAGCGTTCATAATTTTCTTGCTTTTTCCTAGTTTGACAAAAAAAGTACCAAGAATTGTGGTCAATATACATCCGCCACCTATAGATAACGGATAAATCATCATGTTTAAATTATCATGAAAGAAAATTGAAGATAAAACCATTGTAGCAACTATAGTAACTGCATAAGTTTCGAATAAATCAGCAGCCATCCCTGCGCAATCTCCAACATTATCTCCAACGTTATCGGCAATGACCGCTGGATTTCTAGGATCATCTTCTGGGATGCCCGCTTCTATTTTGCCTACTAAATCAGCTCCTACATCTGCACCTTTTGTAAAAATACCACCACCTAATCTTGCAAAAATTGAAATTAATGATGCACCAAATCCTAACGCAATCAACGCATTAATTAATTCTCTTTCTTCAACACCAAACAATAATAAAATGTAATAATAAATAGAAATTGACAATAATGCCAATCCAGCTACTAACAATCCTGTAACAGCTCCTGACTTGAAAGCGATAGATAGACCCTGTGATAAACCTTTCTTTGAGGCTTCAGCCGTTCTGACATTTGCTTGAACTGATACCAACATTCCAACATAACCAGCAATTCCAGATAAAGTGGCACCAATCAAATATCCAATTCCAACCAAAATGCTAAAAGCAAAAGTGATGATAATTAAAACAACCAATCCAACTATGGAAATTGTTTTATATTGTCTATTTAAATAAGCCTTTGCTCCAATTTGAATTGCTTCTGATACTTCTTTCATTTTTTTATTGCCTGATTCAGAGCTCAATATTTGTTTTCGAGTTATATATCCATAAAGAAGTGCAAGAAAACCACTTAGAATTATAAGCTGTAAAATAAAATCTGGTGATAAATCGTTCATAATTTAAGTCTTGAAAAAAATAAATAAAAATAAAAAAACGGAAGATGCCAAATAACAAAGACAAAGGCAACGATAATATTGACTAAAAATTATGTATATAGCCTAGTTTTTTAGGAAATTTAAACTTTTCCTCAGTTGATTTTCCGTTCTTAGATACTGACTTGTTTTTGACAATCCCCACTATTTCAACTTTTGTTGAGGTAGATTTGGATATTTTTTTTATTAGATGTCTCATTTTTTTACTTGCTGTAAACAAAATTTGATAGTCATCACCATTAGAGATAAAATGTAATTTATTTTTTTTTGTTCTAATAATATAAGAATTTAAAAAACTAGATATAGGAATTTTATTCTTAAATATTTTAGATGATAAATTAGATCTAGTTAATATATGCTGCAAGTCTTGAAAAAAGCCATCAGATATATCTATAGCAGAATTTGCAAAAAGGTGAATTTTTTTTGAAAATTTCATTGGTAAAGTTGGAAGATAAAATTTCCTTATAAAATAATTACTATTCTTTTTACTGAGTTTAATTCTACCTTTTAAAACTTTTAACCCAACAAAAGCATCTCCAATTGTATTTGTTAAATAAATGTCATCTTCTATTTTTGCTCCACTTCTCAAAACTGGATTTTTTTTGGAATATCCAACAACGGCAATTGTTATTGACAATTTATTTGAATAAGATGTATCTCCGCCCGCCAAGAAAACATTGTATTTTTTTTGTTCTTCTTTTAAAGCTAACTTTATTTTAGCAAGATTGTTTTTGGTTAGATGCTTTTTATTTCCCGAACAACTCATAAAATAATATTTGGGTATTATTCCTTTGCAAATTAAATCAGAGATAGCTCCTCTCAAAGCCTTTTTGATTACAAGATTGGGATTTATAAAATTTAAAAAATGTCTTCCTTCAATAAAAGTGTCTATGGATATGCCTATTTTTTTTTTGTAGTCAAAAAATATATCATCAGACAAATCAAAGGATCCTTTGTTGTTTTTTGATAAATTTGAAAAATATTTTTTTATAACTGCAAATTCGTTCACTTATGATCTTATCTTTTTTGATACCTTGTCTAATATTGCATTTAAATATTTTTTTTGATTTTGTTCTAAAAAGAAATCAGCAGTATTCAAATATTCATTAATTATAATATTTAGTGAAGTTTGTGGGCGATATAAAAATTCAAATATAGCGGCATGTAACAAAACAATTAATAATTTTTCTGTTCTTTTTTCGCTTAAATCTTTACTAAGATGCTGTTGTATAGTTTCTTTTATTAGTTCTTTTCTTTCTAATGTGCCTAAGACAATATCTTTTATAAATTTTTTGTATCTATGTTTGGGGAATGTTAACTCAGATTCTTTATTAAATTCTTGAGCATATAATTTCTGAACAACTATAACCCTAGGATTTTGAAGCGTTTCATTATGCATTTTCAAAAGTTTGCCAAAGTGGCTAGTACAGCCGTAACTGCTTCTCCTCCCTTATTTTTTTTATCAGGATCAGCTCTTTCAACAGCTTGTTTTATATTTAGGCAAGTTATAATTCCATTACCTATTGGTTTTTTATTTCTAATAGACAAATGCATTATTGCATTTATAACTGCCTTAGAAATCAGATTGAAATGTGGTGTTTTTCCTTTAATGACGCAGCCCAAGGTTATAAAAGCGTCATATTCTTTTATTAGTTTTGAAATTGTCACAGGTATTTCAAAAATTCCCGACACATGGATTGGGTCGTCACCAATCTCAATTATATTTTGTTTTTCAGCTGCCTGTAATTCTCTAAATGAACCTTCCACTAACATATTGGAAATATCTGGATAATAATCTGCGACGACTACACAAATTTTTTTTTTCATTTAATAATTTCCTGTTTTGTAATTTTTATGCCGTAACCCTCTAAACCTACAACCTTCTTTTTAGATCTGGTGACTAATATCATTTTATTGATGTTCAAAGCCTTTATAATTTGAGAACCAATACCAGAGTTTCTAATGAGTTTATCATTACCTTTATTGTAATATTTTTTATCCTTATATCCTTTTAGAGTTTCCGAAACAGATTTAAGATTTGCATGTCTTATAAATACCAATACACAGTTCTTATATTTTTTGAAGTAATTAATAGTTTGATTAAATAAATTTGGCAATTTATTACCCATTAAATAATTTCTTACTATATTTGACGAAATAACTCTCACTCGTGGACTTTTATTACTAATTATATTGCCTTTGATTAATGCAAAATGTTCTGAGCCATCAAGTATATTTTCATAAATTTTAATTTTATAAGTTTGTTTATTAATAGTGATATTTGAAGATTTTTTGAAATTTATTAATTTTTCTTGATTTAATCGATAGGATATAAGGTCGTCAATTTTTCCAAGACTCAACTTGTGTTTTTTTGCAAAATTTACTAATTGTTTCCCTTTAGCCATTGTTCCATCGTCATTCATGATTTCGCAAATAACTGCTGAAGGTAAATTTTTTGACAATCTTGATATATCTACCGAAGCCTCGGTATGACCAGCTCTAACTAATACACCTCCGTCTTTAGATATTAAGGGAAATATATGTCCGGGTGTTACAATATCTTTTCTGGATACGTTCTTTTTTATTGCCGATTTTATTGTATATGCTCTATCTTGTGCGGAAATACCTGTGGTGATATTTTTTGTAGCATCTATAGATACAGTAAACGCTGTTCGAGATCTAGATTGGTTGGTTGGTGACATAAGTTGAAGATTTAATTTTTTAACTTGTTTTGAATCGAGAGCTAGGCAAATAAGGCCCCTTCCATGTTTTGCCATAAAAGTTATATCTTCATGTTTTACTTTATTAGCAGGAATTACTAAATCGCCCTCGTTTTCTCTATTTTCATCATCAACCAAAATGAACATTTTACCTTTTTTTGCGTCCTTAATGATTTTGGTAATTGATGTAAACATATTTATTTTTTTAAGTTTTTTATATATTTTGCAATGATGTCAATTTCTATATTTACAATATCATTATTTTTAATATTTTTTAAATTTGTCAACTTTAAAGTGTGAGGTATTACCACAACCAAAAAACTATTTACGAATACCTTTGCAATAGTTAACGAGATTCCATTTATTGCGATAGCGCTTTTAGAATTTAAAAATTTTTTAAGACTTTTATTTATTGAAAAATATAAATACCAAGATTTTCCATATATACACTTTTTTTTAAGTTTTGAAATTGCATCTATATGTCCTTGAACAAAATGTCCTGAAATTTCATTACCAAACTTAAGCGATTTTTCTAGATTTATAACTTGATTTAATTTTATGTTATTAAAATTGCTGACTCTTAAAGTTTCTCTGCTTAAATGAAAAAAATATAACTCCTTGTATATTTTTTCAAGAGTCAAGCAAACACCAGAGCAATTAATCGACGATCCCAAATCTTTGTTTGTTAGTTTTAAGCTGCTTTTTATTCCTATCTTAATTTCTTTATTATTAGATATAATTTTTTTAACAATTCCATTTTTTTTTATTATACCGGTAAACATTATTTTAATGAATATTTTAGCAATTTATCTTGGAATAAATTGATTTCAATTTCTCTTTTGCTTCGTGTTATCTTATTCATCTTGTTAAAAAAAAATTTTGCATTACGGAAACCTCTATTTCCAAATAATTGATCAGAATAAAAATGATAAAAATCATTTATATAGAAATTATCAAGCAAAAAATTATTAAATTTAATTCCTGCTTCTACAAAGACTCTGTAAAATCCCTTATTTCTTAAAAAAAGTATGATTTTATTAAAATCTAAATGCTTATTCTTCAGATCGATTCTTATTGTTTTAACTTTAACCTGACTCAATTTTTTTAATTTATTATTATCGATTAAATTGTAAAAGACATATGTTGATATATTGTTAGCTGTTCTAATTATTTTTGATGTCATAGGTATGGTTAGATTTTTATCAATGACAAATCTTTTTGGAGAGTAATGTTGTAATCCATCAATACGACAATTTAACATTGGATCATCTTTCAAAATTGTCTTCGAGGTAGTTAAAATAGAATCGTGATTTGCACGCAATAAATGCACCCTACCTCTTGAATAAACATTTGTTATCCATTTGTTATACTTTTCAGAAATAAATAAATCTTTTGAGGTGGCTAATTTTGATGAAATAAAAATATTGTTAGTCCTTTTCCTGATGTTGAAATCTTTATAGAAGCTATCTCCAGCATATTTATGTATGTTCTCAAATGTTTTAATATTATAATTATTTAATTTTTTTTTTGCTTTTTTAAAACTTCTCCTATCAGGATCAAATTTAGAAAAATATACCGTTTTGATATTTCGCTTTTTAATAATATCAGTGCATGGCAATGTTTTTCCATAATGACTGCAAGGTTCAAGAGTCGAGTATAGCAATGAACCTTTAAAGTTAATTTTTTTATTTGATAAAGCTATTCTTTCAGCATGTGGTCGACCATTAAAATTAGTATGCGCTAAACTAATTAATTCATTATTCTTAACAATCGCACAGCCAACAGCAGGGTTTGTGCCTGTATTTCCTAATACCTTACTTGCTTGATTATAAGCAAGTTTCATAAAATATTTATGTTTTATATTAGTTTTGTGTTTTTTTGGAAACATCCAGCTTGTCCACAAATTGTTCGAAATCTTTTACTTCCCTAAAATTTCTGTAGACTGAGGCGAACCTAACATATGCAATAGGGTCAAGATTTTTAAGACCATCCATAACCATTTTTCCTATAATGCTCGACGCTATTTCACTTTGACCCATTTCTTCTAAATTTCTTGATATCTTTGATATAAATTTCTCAACAGTATCAGTGTCTAGAGGTCTTTTTTTAAGAGCAATGTATATTGACTTTGATAATTTATCTCTATCAAAAATAGATTTTCTTCCATTTTTTTTAAGGACCATTATTTCTCTAAATTGAATTCTTTCGAATGTTGTAAATCTCTCACCACAACCACATGTTCTTCGCCTTCTTATTGCCGTACCATCTTCGGCAGGTCTTGAGTCAACTACCGAAGTATCGCCAGATTTACAAAATGGACAAAGCATAATTAATTATCTTTTAAATGATTATAAATAGGAAACAAAGAACAAAGTTTGATTACCTCTTCTTTTACTTGATTTTCAATTTTTCTATTATCTCTAGGGTTTTTTGACAAACCCACTATAACTTTTGTTATTAGCTCCCCCACCTTCCTGAACTCATTTACACCAAAACCTCTTGTTGTAGCTGCCTGTGTACCCAATCTTATTCCAGAAGTTATTGTCATTTTTTCTGTGTCAAAAGGAATTCCATTTTTGTTACACGTTATATTTGCTCTTTCCAAACTTGATTCAGCATCTTTTCCAGTAACATTATATGGTCTTAAATCAACTAACATTAGGTGTGTATCGGTGCCGCCAGAAAATATTTTAAAGCCATTGATTTTTAACGTTTCTGATAAAATTTTTGCATTCTCAATAACAGAGTTAATATAAATTTTAAAACTGTCTTGCAGAGCTTCTTGAAAACAAACAGCCTTCGCTGCAATAATGTGCATTAAAGGCCCACCTTGGTAGCCTGGAAAAACAGCAGAATTAATTTTTTTAATCAAGTCTTCTCTATTGGTTAAAATAATCCCACCTCTTCCGCCTCTTAATACTTTGTGCGTTGTAGACGTAACAATATCAGCATGCTTAATTGGATTTGGATAACCTTTTCCTGCAACTAGTCCAGCAAAATGAGCCATGTCCACCATAAGATATGCGTTCACTTTGTTTGCTATTTCACGAAATTTTTTAAAGTCAATTATTCTAGAATATGCACTGCCACCAGCAATAATCAGTTTAGGCTTATGTTGCTTTGCTATTATTTCAACTTCATTATAGTTAATTAGTCCGCTTTCTTTGTCTACCTCATAATGAAATGAATTTAACCATTTGCCTGAAAGAGAAACTTTAGCTCCATGTGTTAAATGACCTCCAGAATTTAAACTCATACCAAGTATTGTGTCTCCAGGATTTAAAAGGGCAAGGTATACAGCTCCATTGGCTTGAGCACCAGAATGAGGTTGGACGTTTGCATACTTACAATTAAATAATTTCTTTACTCTTTCTATAGCCAAATCTTCCGCTTTATCAACAAATTCACATCCACCGTAATATCTTTTAGATGGATATCCCTCGGCATATTTATTTGTCATAATTGAACCCTGGGCATCCAATACAGCTTTGGATACAATATTTTCCGAAGCAATTAACTCAATATGCTCCTGTTGTCTTTCAAGCTCATGTTTTATAGAACTATATAATTCTGGATCAACTAACGATAAATTTTTATCAAAAAAATTTTGATAATTGCTTGAGATATATTTATTTAATTTAGTCATAATAATTTATATTTTATTGATTCTCTTTGTATGACGGCCACCTTTGAATTTCGTAATCAAAAAAATATTTATACACTTAAGTACAATATTTTTTTTTGTCAATCTTGAGCCGAATGTGATAACATTAGCATTGTTATGTGATCTTGCTAATTTTGCCGACTTTTGATTATAACATAGTGCAGCTCTTACATTTTTATATCTATTTGCTGTCATTTCCATTCCTATACCTGATCCACAAACGAGAATGCCTGTTAATTTTTTATTAATATTAATTCTTTTAGATAATTTATGAGCGTAGTCAGGATAATCGACCTTTACTAAATTAAAAGAACCCAAATCAACAATTATCAATTCTTTCTTTGACAGATGTTTCTTAATAATCTCCTTAAGCTTAAAGCCCGCATGATCGGATGCAATTAATATTTTTTTCAAATGAATATTCTTAATTAAATTAATAATTTAAAACACAAGCAGCCAAAAGAACTCTATTTTCTTATCCAACATTGAATACATTGTGCTACATTATTAAATACCTTATAAAAGTTAATAATATACATTATTTTTGTCGCATTAATTATAATAAAATAATAATTTAATAACTAGAAAAATGAAACTTATTGGATCCTATCCTAACACAAGGTTAAGAAGAAATAGAAAAACCGAGTGGTCTAGACGTCTTGTAAGTGAAAATAGTTTGTTATCCAATGACTTAATTTGGCCAATATTTCTAACTGATGGTAAAAATCAAAAAAAAAAAATATTTACTATGCCCGGTGTATATAGATATTCAGTAGATAAAATAGAAAAAGTTGTGGAGAAAGCACTTAAGCTTAAATTGCCTCTTTTAGCACTATTTCCACATACTCAAATATTAAAGAAGAACAAAGATGGATCGGAGGCATTAAATGAAAATAATCTGGTATGTAAAGCTCTAAAACTTATTAAAAAAAAATTTAAATCAGATATTGGAATAATGTGTGATGTAGCTTTGGATCCTTATACTTCTCATGGTCATGATGGTTTATTAAAAAAAGGATATGTTCAGAATGATGAAACTGTCGAAATTTTAATTAAACAGGCGTTATTGCTAGCTGAAATGGGATGCGATGTTATTGCACCGTCTGACATGATGGATGGAAGAATAGGGAAAATAAGAAAAGCTTTAGATAAGAATAATTTTAAATTAGTTCAAATTTTATCTTATGCTGTCAAATATGCGTCAAATTTTTATGGCCCATTTAGAGATGCCATAGGATCAAAAAAAAGCTTAAAAAGTGATAAAAAAAATTATCAGATGAACTTTTTTAACCAAAAAGAAGCTTTGAGGGAAGTTGCTCTTGATATTAAAGAAGGTGCAGATTTTGTTATGGTTAAACCAGGAATGCCTTATCTTGATATAATCAAAATGGTTAGTGATACCTTCAAAATACCCGTATTTGCATATCAGGTATCTGGAGAATATAGTTTGATTAAAAATGGTATTAAGAAAAAAATAATATCTGAGAAGGCAATTGAAGAAAGCTTAATGTCATTTAAAAGAGCGGGAGCCAGTGCAATAGTAACATATTTTGCAGATTACATTGCCCAAAGGCTAAGTTAACCACCACCACTTTTTCTTACCCCACTTGATTTTATTCCAGATTCTTTCATGAAAATAATAAAAAAACATTTTTGTAATCACTTCAATGCCAGCAATAGAACCTCCCATTTTCCAATCACCAGTTATTATCCAGGCGATAACGAATGTATCTAGTGAAGCGGTGATACGCCAAGTAAGAGTTTTTAGAATTGACCTTTTTTTGTGTTCTTCCATTATCTGAAATAATTTTCTAATTTTATTCTAGATATAGGATAATTTAAATTATTTGGTATTAAAACATTTTTTTTAAGAAAATTACCAATAAATGTTAAAGCATAATAAATTGATTTAGTATCAATGTCATAAAATTTTTTATCAATCATAAAACTTGGAACATTTATATTCTCATTATCTATGTTTACGGTAATTATTTTTTTTTTATTATAGGAACCGCTAACATAATTAGACGGTAGATTCATATCAAAACCTATTTTTTTAAGAAGATTCATTTCCCAAAAGATGTAATGAACAATCCAATTATTGCTAAACTTTAATTCATTTAAAAAATTAGAAAATAAAATATAAATAGAATTATAACTTTGCATCTCTGGGAGTACTATTTTTAAAAGATTAAGCGATGAAAATAAACAATTTATTTTTTTGTTATCATCAAAAAAAAATGGACTTATTGGATCAATTATTTCAATTTTAAAATAACCTAATTTGCTTTCGTTTTTTGTATTTAAATTTACATAAATTTTATTTCCTAATTGCAAATAGTTTTTTATTTTCCTTGATGTACCTCCATAAACTATTCCTGAGCATTTTCCGTGATTTAATGTAAAAACTTCGATAATTACTGAATTTTCAGAATAATTATTTTTTGATAACAAATAACCTTCGTCATTCCACTGCATAATCTACTTAATTTTTAAATCTTTAATAATTTTTCTTGCAGCATTATGTTCTGCGATTTTTTTGGAATTGGCAGTTCCATAAAAATATTTTGAGTCATGAATTTTCACAGAAACTTTGTAAAAAGGTTTGTGTCGCGGACCTTCACAAAATAATACTTTATAAATTGGTAATTTTTTAAAATATTTAAGTGAATATTCCTGCAGTTTTGTCTTAGAGTCTATTTCTATTTTGACAGTTTTTTTAATTTCATCATTCCATAATCTTAGAATAAAATTTTCTGCAATATTAAAACCAGAATCAAGATATAAAGCACCAATCAAAGCCTCACATGCGTCAGCTAATATTTTATCCTCTATCTTTAATTTTTTTTTATAAGTATTTCCCAAAACAATAAATTTTTCCAACTCCAAAATTTTACTAATTTTTAAACAAATTTTCCGATTTACTAGTGAAGCAAATTTCTTATCTAGGCTTCCTTCGGATTCGTACGGATATAAATTAAATAATTTTTTTGATAGAACTAATCCCAAAACTCTATCTCCAAGGAATTCCAACTTCTCGTTGTTGTTGTAAAGATCAAAACTTTTATGAACTAATGACAGGGATAATAATTTTTTATTTTTAAATTTAACGTTTATTTTATTTTCCAATGTTTTTTGATTCTGCATTATTAATTGATTATATTAAAAAACCTATTCCATTGGATAATTTTAAACCATTTCCATATTTGAAAAACATTTCCCTTTTTTTTATTAGTCGAGAAAAAAATGATTCTTGCCTTGCCTACTAAATTTAATTTACTAACATAACCTACGCTGTTTAAATATCTGCTATCCTTTGAGCAATCTCTATTGTCTCCTAAAAGAAAATAATGATTCCTTGGAACAATATATTTGTCTGAGTTTTTAAAACCACCTTCTTTTTTATAAACGGCAGTATATGAGTGGCCATTTGGTAATTTCTCATTGAATGCAATAGCATTTATTATTTGTTTTCCACAATAGATTTTTAAATCCTTAATATTTTTTTTTGTCTTTAGTACTTGATTATTATTCAAATATAAATCACCATCAATAAACTGAATTTCATCCCCGGGTAATCCGATCAATCTTTTTATATAATCTGTTCTGTTGTCAACTGGTGTTTTAAAGACGACAACATCACCTCGTTCTGGTTCCTCAAAAAAAAATCTACTGTTTGATAATTTTGGGCTAAAAGGAAATGAATGTTTGCTATAGCCATAAGTATATTTAGAAACAAAAAGCCTGTCACCAACCAGCAATGTAGGTTCCATGGAAGATGATGGTATGTAAAACGGTTGAAATAAAAGAGATCTTATAATTATCGCAATAATTAAAGCATAAAAAATCGTTGTTAAATTATCATAAAAAAATTTTTTGTTTATTTTCATTATTTCGTAATTATAACGCTAGCAATAGAGTATTTTTTTTCATCAGAAATAGATAACAATATATTAAATTTTTTTACTTTAAAAAGAGTTTTAATTTTATTGGCAATTATTTTGTTAATAGATATATATGGTTTCCCATAAGTGTTATTTACTATCTCGATATTTTTAAAATTAACATTTTTTCTAAAGCCAATACCTAGAGCTTTAACAAAAGCTTCTTTCGCAGCAAATCTTTTAGCGTAGCAACTTATTGAATTTGATTTCTTTTCACAATACGCAACCTCATTTATGGTGAATATTTTTTTTTTAAAATTAGATTTTTTTTTTAGTAATATTTCTTTAAGTCTATAATTTTCGACAATATCTATACCTGTTCCTAAAATAGCCATTATTTTAAAACATTTTTAAAATTTAAAATAGCTTGTTTTAGACCAACGAAAATTGCTTCACTAATTATAAAATGACCAATATTTAATTCTTTAATATTTTTAATTTTTTTGATCATTTTGGCAGTTTGATAAGTTAAGCCATGACCAGCATGTACTTCCAAACCAATTATATTTGCATATTGAGCAGCTTTTTTGATTTTGATAAATTCATTAAAAAATTTTTTATTTAGATTATATAAATTACAAAATTTACCAGTATGTAATTCGATGCAATCTGCGCCTAGTTTTTTGGCCTTCCCGATGTCCTGAATTTTAGGTTCGATAAATAAACTAGTACGTATTCCTTTTTTTTTAAGATAATAAATTATTTTCTTAATTTTAAAATTGTTTTTACCAAGGTTTAACCCTCCTTCAGTAGTAAGCTCTTCTCTTTTTTCTGGTACTATACAAACAAAATTTGGTTTTGATTTTAAGGCAATTTTCAACATTTTGTTTGTTGGAGCCATTTCTAAATTAACTCGGATATTTTTTAATTTTACAATTTTAAATAAATCTTTATTTGTAATGTGTCTTCCATCTTCTCTTAAGTGAATAGTAATAGAACTGGCGCCAGATTTTTTTGCCATTAAAGCGGCCTTATTTGGATCAGGGTAATTTTCACCCCTCGCATTACGCACAGTAGCAACATGATCTATATTGACGCCTAATCTGATCATTTTTATTTTAGAAAACGGCTACCTTGTTTAGTTGGAGGTATTCTTTTTAAAAAAGGAGGTAAGGCATTTTTTTTGTAAACTGGAATTGAAATTTTTATTTGTGAAATTATTTTATTTTTTTTGATTAATAAGCTTTTTTTATTTGATCTGTCAATAATACATGCAAATCCCAAAATTATTGCATTTGCTTTTTTAACTAATTTTGCACATTCCAAAATGGATTTGCCAGTTGTTATTACATCCTCCACGATTAATACTTTTGTATCTTTTTTTATTGAAAAACCTCTTCTCAGCTGAAATTTGCCTTCAACTCTTTCAGAAAATATTGACTTTTTGTTTAATCTTCTTCCTATTTCATAGCCTATTATTATGCCACCTAAAGCTGGTGACATAATCAAATCAACTGAAGGAAAGGATTTCATTATTTTTTCTGCTAAAGAACTACATATTTTAGATGCAGCATTGGGATCACTTAGAAGTTTTGCACATTGGACATACCTATTACTATGCAAGCCTGAAGTAAGAAGAAAGTGACCTTCTAATAATGCTCTAGTTTTTTTTAAAACGTTTAAAGAATCTTTGTAAGAGAGCATGTTTTTTTTTATGTCTTATAATTCTAAATTTAAATTCT
>Ga0187827_10003308_pt1 | contig 20910 bp, 12 predicted proteins | sample ETNtaG_39_FD_167969 | JGI IMG/M metagenome (GOLD analysis project Ga0187827, IMG submission 167969) | Marine microbial and viral communities from oxygen minimum zone, Eastern Pacific Ocean - ETNP2014_SV_150_PacBio MetaG (Illumina Assembly) | ecosystem: Environmental > Aquatic > Marine > Hypoxic... | reverse complement strand
TACATTTAGATAAAAAAAGGGGCCAGAATGAAGTGTTCACCCTGACCCCTGTCCGGCGGGACCGACGAGACTCGAACTCGCGACCTCCGGCTTGACAGGAAAAAGGCCAATATTTTACGCTCCCGTAAATCCGAATATATAACGAGATACAGGCGGATGGTTTTCCGAAAATAAAAAAGTCCGGTAAATAACAGGTGGTTGGGACAGTTGACTCGCTGTCAGACTTATCCTTAACAAATAAAGATGTAATGAAAAAACTGTCGCTGGCGGTCATTATAATTTCAAAAACAGCCAAGGTTTGAAGTCGAAATACCGGTTAGCCTGACTTATCCTGTCGAATGCTGGAATCTACTGTCAAGTACTGTCGTTCCATTTTGGGATAATAGAATAGTTCGAATTTTCAATTTCGCTCAAGCTGGTAGGACAGTGCATCGAGAATTTTTTGCAAGATATGAAAATATTGCTTGACAATATTTTTTTGACTTCATACTTTATGGTAGTTATGTTGTGATGAAAACAAACATATTGATGAAGGGTAGTATAAACAACATAATGAATGGATGTAATTGCACATAAGCTGTTAAAGAAAATTAAAATACGAAAAATAAGAAAAATGTTGAAATGAAAAGTCCACTTTATTTGATCAATAAACGTTTCAGTTCTTTACGACCGTCTGAAAAGAGAGTCGCAGTATACATTCAGAAAAATATGGATGAAGTAATTCTTCTGTCTCTTCAAAAGGTTGCCAACAAATGTGGCACGAGTGATGCGACTGTCCTCCGGTTCTGTAAGGCGATAGGATACTTGGGGTTTGATGATTTTAAAGTATCACTGGTTCCTGAGTTACTTAGAGTTGGAAGTGCTAATTATAATCAATTAGAACCGAAACAAAATGTAAATGGTCTCCATGAATCTCTACAAAAAAACTTTCTGAAGCAAATGGATTCTCTTCTTCTCAATATGGATGAAAAAATAATAGCCAAAGTTGCATCACATATATCTCGTGCAAATAAAATACTTGTTATAGGTTTGGGTGGCTCGGCAGGCATAGCATATATATTTTGTGATTCGGTGGGAAGTTTAGGCATTTTAAGTTATTGCATACAAGATCGTTCTATTACGCAAAATGTCGTCCCCACATTGAATTCAGAAGATGTGGTTGTTGGTATATCTCATTCGGGGGAAACTTTGGAAATTGTGTCTGCCGTTAAATCAGCTAAAGAATATGGTGCTCAAACAATCTGTATCACCAATTATTCGCCATCATCTTTAGCGGACGTTACTCAATTTCCACTTATTACAGGAGTTCCAAGTAACTTATTAGGGAGTTATTCCTGTCAAGCTCGAATATCTCAATTGGTGATTTTAGAATTAATACTTTATGAACTTTCTAAATTGGTCGTAAAAAAAGATAACAATCATCTTTTAAATAACCAATCTGAAAACAAGCAAACAAACAACAAAAAGGAGATAATATCATGAAAAAATCGATAAAAAATATAGTTTTTATTGCATTTTTTTTAATGGTTAATCAGGGATTAAAAGCGAATGTTTTCGCATCTGCTATAGAGATTGATTATAGTGGATCTTTTCCTGCAACTATTATATATAGTTTGAACCAAGAGGCGACCTCTGTTTCGATAACCATTAAGGATTATCCGGCAAGCACTGTCGTTAAAACCATCACAGGTGGTACATCGCTGGGATTCAACGATGTTACTTGGGATGGAAGTCTTGATGCAGGAGGGACAGCTACAAGTGGTACCTATACCATTCACATTAATGCTTCAGACAATACAGGTACGTCGGAATTTGAAATGATTAGTTATGAAACAAACCCCGATAGTTGGTATTGGAGTGGATCTGGCGTAACTGCAATTAAACGTCAAGCGAGTCCATATTTTGGTATGACTTACATATCAGAAAGAACCGGTAAGATAGGACATGACAATGGATCAAAACCTAGAGGCATTTATCTTCATGATTCTCATGGTCGCTATTATGGTCAGTCACAAGTATCAGCATATGCTTCAGGTAATAATGAAGTTGTTGAGTGGGACTCATTAGCTGGTTATGAAGGTGCACCATGGGGAATCACAGTTGGCCAGGACGATAGAACCTATGCTTTTGTTTTATCGAGCAATGGTTTACCTGAGGGTGAAGTAGATGGTGGATTAGTAGTTGGAGATGCTCTTTTTTCAAGCGGTAATGTAGAAATAATATTACCTTTTGAAGGAGATCCAATATCTGATGCTCTGGTTATAGGATTAGGAGTAAATAGAGTCCTTTATACTGTCGAACAGACCAGTGAAAGAACCGGCTCTGATAATGACGCTGCTGATGATGGCGATGGTTTTGATTCAGCTCATATAATGAAATATGAACTGGGCGAATCTAGTGGTGAGTTTACCGGTACTGCTGTAGAAGTAATTCCGACTTCAACCCTGAGTCACCCATTTAGAATAGAAATAGATTCAGAAGGTTTCCTCTATGTGGTTCAGCAAGCATACTCTGATTTAGCTGTAGCAAATAATATCTACGGTTTGAGTAAATGGGATATTTCCGGTAATTCACCGACTGAAGTATGGCATATTGGCCTTAATGATGCTCCAGATCATGCTGATTCAACAGCGAATGCAGATAATGCAAGGGCAACCAATTTTAATGGATTGGCGCTTGATGAAGCAAATGGTCGAGTCTGGATTACACGTAAAAATAATAGCTCAACTTTAAATATTCTGGCATATGACATATCCACTGGTGCTTACCAAACTGGTTTTGGTGACGGTGGATGGAGTATTAGGGATGTAAATGTGGATGCAGCTGGAAATATTTTGATTATTAGCAGTTCTTACGAAAAGTTCAGAATATTTTCGCCAGCAGGATCAAACAGTTTTAACACGGGCAGCCCATGGGCAATTGATGCAGGTGTTGGGGTAATAGCAGTTCCAGATGATGCACTGGCTATTGATAATCCAAATAATTTACCTGCACATTATTCATTAGCACAAAACTATCCAAACCCTTTCAACCCAGTTACTAGTATTGAGTTCACGATTTCTCAAAATGAATTTGTGACATTGAATATCTATGATGTAACAGGTAGAAATGTATCAAAGGTTGTAAATAATAGTTTAAACGCAGGCAACTATAAAATAAGTTTTGATGCGGTAAGCTTAACTTCTGGGATATATTTTTACGAACTGAGAGCAGGTAGTTTTATCAGTACTAAAAAGATGATGCTGTTAAAATAGTATTAAACTATTGCATTATAATGTAAAATTTGGGGTAGAAATTTCTACCCCAATTTTATTTTTTATACAGTCTATCTTTACCGATATTGGAAATAGTTGTTCGGTTTATAGGTGAGCTTTAATAGAAAATAGATAAAAATCAATAAAGTATATAATATCCTTACCAATCTTTTGAGAAGTTATAATATTTTCATTATTTCACTTGCTTTTATAACGGCATTACAGGCAGGAACCACCGGTAAAATAAAAGGGAAAGTAGTAGATGGAAAAACAGGGGAGGCCCTTTCCGGTGCAAATGTTTTAATAGCCGGAACAACCATGGGAGCATCAGCGGGTTTGGATGGTTTTTTTATCATTTTAAATATTCCCCCCGGGAAATATAAACTGCAAACTTCTTATATTGGTTATAAAAACTCGGCTATAGAAATACACGTCAATGTAGATTTGACTACAAATCAAAATTTTATGATGACTGAGCAAGCTATCACAGCAAGTGAGGTCGTGGTTGTGGCAGAACGTGTGGCAGTCGAAATGGATCGAACTAATTCCGTTGCAAGTATGGGCGCTGAACAAATTAATGATCTACCCGTACAGAATTTACAGGACTTGATCCAGTTGCAAGCAGGTGTTGTGCTTGATAGAGAGGGAGGTCTGCATATACGAGGAGGAAGGTCCAACGAGGTCGCCTATCTTGTGGATGGTGTACCAATCAGTAATCAATTTTCATCAGGTGGTGGTAGTCTTATAGATTTGGAAGTTGGTAGCATTCAGGAAGTTCAGGTGATTAGTGGAACGTTCAATGCGGAATACGGCCAAGCTCAATCTGGTGTGATAAATGTTATTACCAAAGGTATTCAAAAAGAATATAAAGGCTCATTTCAACTTTATAGTGGTGGTAGAATAAGTCGTGAATCAAATGTGTTCCTGGGGATAGATGAATTAAATTCTTTAAATTTGTATAATTTTGACGCAAATTTTAGCGGTCCGATTCCATTCACGGAGAAAATGGGATTTTATTTTTACGGTCGAAAATCATCCGATGATGGGTATTTATTCGGAAAGCAATTAGCAAACCCTGAAGATGCTTGGAGAATAGCGGCGTATGAAACTTGGTATGCACGTGCTTTTAAAGATGACCCCAGTGTGCAAAGTGGTCAAATTCCAATTCCGGACTCATTATTAACCGGGGATGGTTCCTTTGTGCCAATGAATCCACGAGAACGGAATTTTTTAAATTTTAAATTAACATATTCCATCATGCCCACAATGAATCTTGGATACAATGTTTTTTTAGAGAACGAATCGGGTAAGCTTTATGATGATGATTATAGGTTTACCCCCGATGCACTTAAAAATGTTGAGACGAATAGCTTAATTCAAATTTTCAGCCTTAATCATATATTAACCCAGAATATGTTTTATAATATAAGCATTAGTCAAACCGGAAGAAAAGAAGCTCAATTTCTCTTTTCGAATTTGATTGATTCACGTTTTCAAACAGTATTCCCAAAAAGAAATAGGTTTAATCTTGGTGGGACAAAATTAGGTAAAACAAACATAGAAACTGGTAAATTCTTATTTAAAAGTGATTTTACTTGGCAAGTTGATAATTATAACCTTCTTAAAATTGGAGGAGAATTTGTTCAACATAGTATAAAAAAACATAGTTTAACTCCTCAGTTCTCGGAAATATATAGTACCAATAATTATCCATCTGATCAAAATTTATCATTTTATGATTTTCTTCAACAATCAACATCTGCACAATATACTACGCCACAATTAACAAGTACTGGTGAGACAGGATTTAGTGAAATTGCTTATGATCATAAACCGACTGAACTTTCTTTATTTGCCCAAAATACACTTGAATTAGATCAGCTAATCGTAAATGTAGGTTTTAGGTATGATTTATTTAATCCGGATCATCAAGTTTTAACTGACCCGAGGGTAACACCCACATCGGGGAGTGTAAGTTTGTTAAGTGCAACAACGTTAAAGAATGTCGAAATTCAATCACAGGTTAGCCCAAGATTTGGCATCGCCTTCCCAATTTCAAAAAGTGGTGTTGTTCACGTTGCCTATGGTCATTTTTTCAAAACGCCCCCATTTGAATTTATTTTTGATAATTCAGAATATAAAGTAAATGGAATTGATGGACCAATTGTAGGAAATGCAAATTTAAAGCCCCAAAAAACAATAGCATATGAAATTGGTTTGCAGCAAGAATTAATGCCGATGGTGGGTTTGGATTTAACGCTCTTTTATTCTGATTTTACCAATTTAATTGGATTAGAAATTATTCGTCAAATTGGAAATGTTAGTAGTTATTTACAACGGGCAAATTTAGACAATGCAACAAACCAAGGTTTTACTGTTGCTCTCGAAAAAATGTACGATGGCGCTCTCTTTACAGGTTCACTTGACTACACATATCAAACTGGAAAAGGTAGTGAATCTGATCCTGATAATATTGCCATAATCCAAACAGCTGGATTATCTGGTGAGGTTATCAAGGATGCAGAAAAACAGTTTGTACCCCTAAATTGGGATCAAACCCATACCCTGAATGCAACACTCGCAATGAATGTAGAAGGATGGACAATCAGCTTAATAGGGCGTTTGCAAAGCGGTCAACCTTACACACCAACACCTCTTCGTCTGGATGTAAGTTCAAAATTTAAGAATAATGATAATAAACCATTTCAGCATAGCGTCGATTTGTTTGCGCGTAAAACATTTACTTTAAATAAAAAATCTCTATCAGTTTTTCTAAAAGTGTATAATCTATATAATCAGGAGAATGAACTCGAAGTGTATTCCGTCACAGGGAGAGCCGGGGCGGATCATCGGTTTAAAATAGAAGAAGAATTGGAAACAGCACGGCTGGTAGGATTGTTTACCCTTCATGATGTTGACACGCATCTAGATTGGTTTTCGCAACCACGAAGAATTGAATTAGGATTATCTTTCTCTTTTTGAAAAAGTGAATAATTTAAAACCATGACTCACTTCACTATCATAAATATGAAAATAATCTTCAAAAATATAAACTTAATCAAAAAAATATTTGGATTGATTTTGTTCATGTCAATTAACCTAATAGCTCAAGATAAAGATGCAGTTAATTCTTTATCTAAAACCACTTTCAATTACTTTTTAAATCGCACAGGTATTCATACCGGTAATTTGGTAAGAACCGCTTATTCTAACTATGGAAATTTAGGAAGTCGTAACCTGTCCGAAGCAAGAATGGAGTGGCCGGTTGGAAGTGGCGTAACATATGGGTATGAATTTATTTTTTGGGTTGCATCCGAAGTAGTTACGGACGGTGGCGACACACTTCATATAATTAGTGACCGATACAGCGGTAGTCCCCATGATGCTCCTACAACAGAAGACCATAATTGGGGGTGGGAACCAAAGCTCGGTTATTTTAATGATGGACTTACCATTGCTGGAATAAATGAAGATTTAAATAATAATAATATTTTAGATACGGGTGAGGATCTTAATAATAATGGTATTTTGGACTTTGAGCTGATCAATATGGTTGAATATCCGGCAATGAGCCATCTTCCACAAACATGGCCATCCGATTGGCCGGAGGGGAGCCACCCCGGGATTGTTGGTGATCGCCAAAATAAATGGAACGGCTTCTATGGGGCTTATGTCCGTGCAGATCAGGAAAGTTATTACGTTATGGATGACCGAAGCAATGACGAGTTCCCTTATTATCCATTTCCTGATAATTCGGAACCCTTTATGAGCGGTGGTCGGCGTGGCGTTGGTCTTGAAGTAGAAGTGCGAAATTATCAATGGAATAATCCTTTAGCCGAAGATATTTTGATTTCTATTTATTATGTAAAAAATGTAAGCGATATTCCGTTAAATAAAAATATTGTTGGTATGTATGTGGATGCGGATATTGGACAGAATGATGCTAACGATGATGACTCTGACTTTGATAGTGTTGATGATATCACCTATCAATGGGATATTGAAGGGTTGGACCATGAAGGACGTCAAACTGGTTATTTTGGTTTTGCTTTTTTACAAAGCCCCGGGCTGATTGATGGTATTGATAATGATGATGATGGTATCATTGATGAAAGCCAATCCAATGGCATAGATGATGATGGCGATTGGGTTTCCTTTACCGATAATAATGGTAATGGTGAATGGGATTTTGAGGACCTGAATTTTAATGGTGTTCTTGATAACGGAGAAGATATCAATAATGATGGAATATTCGACAATGAATCATTAAATGACGATGTAGGTTCAGACGGGCTCGCCCCTTTTGATCCAAATTATACAGGCCCTGATGTAGATGGCACACAGGGGAATGATCTGCCGGATGACGGTGAACCAAATTTTGAACAACTGGATAATGATGAGATTGATCAAATCGGTTTGACCAGCTTTTTTAGTGGTGGAACCGGTGGAACTTATGTACCGGTTGATGATGAGAGTTATTGGGCAACAAAAATACAACCAGGCACTTTTACTGTAGCGGCTTCCGGTGGTGATATAGGATTCAGTTATGGGTGTGGTTTTTTTGAATTAATGCCTGATGCAACGGAAAGTTTTGCTATTGCCAACTTGTTTGGAAATGACTTTGATGATATCCTGAATAATAAACGAACAATGCAGACAATATATGATGCCGATTTCAACTTTCTGAAACCGCCTAACAACTCTAATCTTGAAGCTGTTGCCGGGGATAGGAAAATATATTTATCATGGGATAACCTAGCTGAAAAATCAAAGGACCCATTATATGGCAATGATTTTTCAATGTATAAATTATATAGATCCACGGACCCATATTTCAACTCTATCAAAACAATTACGGACGCATTTGGTAATCCCGTGTTATGGGAACCGATAGTTCAGTTCGACTTAAAAGATGGGCTGACAGGAGCACATCCTATTCCATTAGAAGGCTTGGGCGTTAGCTATGATATGGGAACGGATTCGGGGCTCCAGCATTCATATATCGATTCACTTGTTGATAATGGACGAACGTATTACTACGCCTTGGTTGCTGTTGATCAGGGATATGATTTAGACTTTGTTGAGCGTGGAATTTCAGAAAAACCCAATTTGGCACCCATATCGCCAAGCGAATCAAGTAAACTTATTGAAGTTGATGTTTTGGGGAATATCCTTTTCTTGGGAAAAAATGTAGTTTCTGTGGTCCCCCGCGAACCTGCTGCGGGAAGTGTTCCACCCGTATTTGAAAGTAACATTGTTCATACGGGAAATGGCACAGGTTCAGTGATGGTTGTTATTGCAAATCCGAATGAAGTTAAAGACAGATCATACGAATTGTTTTTTACAGATGATTCAACATTGGAACATAATACGACTAAATTCACAATTATTGATCAATTGACCGAAGAAATATTGTTGGAAGGTCCACCGATAGATTTTGAATCCGATAATTTTGATATAGAACTAATTGATGGTCTGAAATTTAATATTGTGAACGATACATTGATCGAACCTGAAAATATTAATTGGTCTAGCAACAGCAATCTGAATATAACAATAACAAGTGGGGACATCACTCAGCCCATTGATTATGAAATAAGGTTTTTTATTAGCTTATCAGATACATCATATCATCCACTATCTTCATTCCGATATCCAGTGAAATTTCAAGTTTGGAACGTAACATACAATGAGAAAATGGAGTTTAAGTTTGAAGATGCTGATGTAACGAATGGCGGTACTTTTGAGTTAGAAGATCATATAGAAGCGGGTGATGTAATAACCCTTATTGCAGAAAGAACCAGCACCTGGAATATGACTACAAGTTGGGACCTAAAGTTTAAAATTACTGCTGGGCTTACTCCTATTAATCCAATTGCCGGCGATAAAATTCTAGTTACAACATCAAAACCTTTTTCATCTGCAGATGTTTTTGAATTTTCAACAAGCGGATGGGGTGAGGTTATAAACAAAACTGAAAGTATATTGGATAATATCTTTGTCGTGCCAGATCCATATGTAGCTTTAAACCCGCTTGAGGGTAAGCGTTCAGCGGCCTTATCAGGTAGAGGAGAACGAAGAATTGACTTTCTTAATCTTCCATTGGAATGTGATATCAGTATTTATACGGTAAGTGGGAAACTTGTCACTATCATTAATCACAAAGGCACTCAAGATAATGGGCGTGAATCTTGGGATTTAACAACTAGGGATGGGCTTGAAGTATCATATGGTTTATACTTCTTTCATGTGGAAGCCCCTGGTATTGGTCAAAAATTAGGCAGATTTGCCATTATAAAATAAATGTGAGACATTAATATGAATCATCGGAAAAATTGGGAGAATTTATTTCAACGCTTAAAACGAATTGGTTTCAATTTGTTCTTTATTATGCTCTCAATAACTTATTTAACTACGATTGGATTCGCACAAGACAACAATAGTGCAACAAATTTAAGTCCAAATGGAACAAATGTAGGAACTACAGCAGCAGCCTTTTTGGAAATCGGTGTTGGAGCAAGGGCACAGGCAATGGGTGGTGCTTACGTTTCGTTTGCCAATGATGCAACAGCCATGTATTGGAACCCTGCAGGGATAGGACGAATATCAAAGTTTGAAACAGTATTTACCCATGTCAGTTGGCTATTAGATACTAACTTTGATTATTTCGGAATCGTTTCACCGGTGAATAATAAAATAGTAGTTGGGTTAAACGTTACAGTTTTCGGGACAGACGACCAACCTGTCCGAGTGGTGGGTCTTGAAGAAGGGACGGGGGAGTTCTACTCTGTCCAGGACCTATCCGCATCACTTTCTTTTGCCCTAAACCTAACAGATAGATTTTCTTTAGGATTAAATGCAAAATACATTAACCAGCGAATTTGGCATTCAAGCGCTACGGGTTTTGCTCTTGATGTTGGAGGTCTATATAAAACGCAATATGATGGCTTGCAAATAGGATATAGTATTTCAAATTTTGGGACTGAAATGCAACTTGCCGGTAGAGATCTAATTAATGCAATTGATCCTGATATTATTAACGAAGGTGTAGATAAAGTGCCAGTCAATTTTGAAACGGGCACTTTTGGGTTGCCTATGTTATTCAGATTTGGCATTTCCTATGATAAGCCTTTAGGCTTTTTGGAGTCAAACTTATTGCTTGCAGTTGATTTATTAAAACCAAATAACTATGGAGAAAGTCTCAATGTTGGTGCAGAATATTTAGTTTTGGATAAATATGCATTACGGGCAGGGTATCAATCACCGTTTATGAGTGATCATCAAAGTGGATTATCCCTTGGTGGTGGAATTGTTATTCCATCAAGGCAGGGTTATCAGTTTGTTATTGACTATGCCTATGTTGATTGGGGTATTCTCAATTCTGTCCATAATTATAGTATTAGTCTAAAGTACTAATTTTGGGTTGTTATTAATTTCGGTAAAATGGCCTTTAGTACATGAATTCAAGAAGAATTGGATTGTACCTTAAAGCTCTAGCAATTATATGTGCTGGTCTTGTAATCATCAGCTGCAATAAAAAAGAAACCAATATTAGACCAGATATTGTAGCTCAAATCGGAGACCATTCGATTACTTCAAAAGATTTTCAGTTAAATTATGAATTTGGTTTTTCCCATTTAAAAAATGGGAGGAATAAAAAGCTTTCTTATTTGAAAAAAATGATCAGCGAAAAATTGTTGGCGCTGGAGGGCTATCGTTTAGGCTTGGATAAAATGGATCATGTTCAGCGGCGTGAAAAACACCTATTTAAAGAATTATTAGTAGAAGAACTCTTAATGAAAGAAGTGGATCAAAAAATTCAAATAGATCATAAAGAAATAATGTATGCTATTTCAAAATCGAACGTTCAATTTAAGTTAAAGTATTGGGTCGAACCATCATTAGAAAGTGCTGTAACGGTTAAGGCATTATTACAAAACAACGAAGATCTTAATCTCACACAGGAGATTGTAACCAAAAACAGTGAATTGGCTTATAATATAGACTCTTTTGAAACCGATTATTTAACATGGTTAGACATGCCACCCGATTTATTAAAAGAGATTAATGGATTAGAAATGGGCGAAATTTCCACACCTTATAAATTCGACCAAGTTTATTTATTACTGCAGGTTGCAGATATTAAAAATGGGATCTTATCTGAATTCGATTATGACAATAATTACTCCAGATTTAAACAAATTTTGTTAAACCGGAAAATCGAAAACAAAACTGCACTCTATGTTTCTCAATATCTAACACCTAAAGATATTGTAACCAAAAAGACAGCTTTTAATGTATTGGCTAACGCTTTAGGTGAATGGAAAAATGATATTTCACAAAACGACAGTTTTAAGAATGTTGTTCTGCATGCAGATGATCGTTGGCCTGCTTTACAAGAGCTGAAGAATAATCTAAACGAAACTTTGGTAAGCTATAATAAGGGGAACTGGACATTAAAAGATTTTATTGAGCGTTTTGATCCATCAGCTATTCACAATAATGAATTAGATATTATTACTCTTAAACGCGAACTAAACCATGAAATAGCTCATATGATTCGTTCATATTTTCTATCACAAGAAGCCATTGCCCAAGGATTAGATCAATCCGAATCATTATTAACGGAATTAGAAAAATGGCGTGACAAATGGGTTTATGAAGAATTTTATCAATATTTAACGCATGATTTAAACTTATCCGAAGACAAAATTCGTAAATATTATTATGACCATTTAGCTCGTTATAGTTCAAAAAAGGAGAATTCTACATTCAGTACTTTTGAGAAGAATGTCCGTCACGATGCCTATTTAGAAAGCCGTCAGCTTATCATTGAACAGAAGGTCCAATTGCTTAAAAATGATTATACTGTCATAATTAATCAAGACATTCTGGATACAATATCTGTAATAGAATATGAAAAAGCACAATGGGCAAATCTGTTATTATATAAGGCGGGTAGTGGCAGACAAGCTATTCCTGTAGTTGATCCCCAATGGAGCTTTTAAGGCTATTTAACCCGCTTATCAAAATTAAGGAGAAAGTGAATTGACAAACCCATACATCGATTATCAAAAAAATCCGAAATTTGAGTTATGGAGATATAAAATTTTTGGTATTACTTGGCTCGCCTATGCAGGATTTTATTTAACACGAGCATCATTCTCAGTTGCAAAAATTGGTATTTTAGATGATCCTAATATTACCATGAGTAGTGAACAAATGGGAATAATTGACGGCATCTATCTTGTTGGATACGCAATTGGGCAGTTTGTATGGGGGTATCTTGGTGATAAGTTGGGAACCCGTAAAATAGTTCTTGGAGGACTTACTACATCGATTATTGCCGGTTTTGCTATGGGTGTCTCATCCATTATGCTGGCGTTTGGTGTCTTTGCTTTGATACAAGGCTTAAGTCAATCAACCGGCTGGGCACCCTTGGCTAAAAATGTTTCCAATTGGTTTTCATTACGGGAGCGAGGTGTTGTGATGGGTTGGTGGGCAACTAATTATACTATCGGTGGATTAATTGGTGCTCCACTCGCAGGCTTAGCTGCTTCCTATTTTTTGGATTGGAGATTCGCCTTTTATATACCGACAATTGTATTGCTGGGTGTCCTAGCTCTATTTTATTTCATTCAAAAAAACAAACCTGAAGATGTTGGCTTGCCCACAATTGAAGAATATCATCAAGAATCAGTCACAATAGTTCAAGATGATAAGAGTAAAGATAAGCCTGGCGAAGGATCCTGGCAGATGACCCTGAACATTATTAAAGATCCCATGGTTATTCTTTTAGGAGCTATGTATTTTTTTTTAAAACCCACACGCTATGCCATCCTATTTTGGGGCCCATTATTTATCAGTGAAACTTTAGGAAAAGGGATGGCAGAATCCGCCTTTATTAATGGCGCATTTTTTCTGTCGGGTCCATTGTCCGTTTTAGCGGGTGGTTACGCGTCAGATAAACTTTTTCAATCTCGAAGAATGCCCTATAGTGCTATTTCTATGCTATTGTTGGCAATACTCTTATACTTTTTCAATAGCCTTGTCTCTGGAGGTAGTAGCCTAGTTTCAGCAGGAGTTCTTTTTCTGATTGGCTTTTTGATTTATGGTCCAGATTCTCTAGTTAGCGCGACTGCGGCAGTCGATTTTGGGACTCGTAAAGGTGCGTCAACGTCATCAGGTTTAATAAATGGAATGGGGTCCATTGGTGCAGTTGTTGGTGGTACCATTCCCGGGTTTTTTAAGGATTCTTGGGGTTGGGATGGTGTTTTTACATTAATGGCAGGATCGGCATTGATTGCAGGTCTCCTTATGATTACAAAATGGAATGCGCTCCCGAATAACCACGACGTAAAGACTCATAATCAATAAGGAATTGTTACTCTAAAAATGAAGACACAGGGGAAACTCTTATATAATTGGCCAAAGGATGGTTTTGATGAATCATTAAAATTCAATGATTCATCTCAATTGGGTGAAACACCATATGATGTTGCTATTATCGGTGCAGGTATAGTTGGATGCGCATTAGCATATAAATTATCTATGTATAAGTTGAAAATACTCTTACTTGACAAAAATTATGATGTTGGAGAAGCAACCAGTAAAGGAAGTAGTGCCATAATTCATACAGGCTTCGATGCACCAGTTGATTCAATTGAATCAAAACTTGTTACTAAAGCATCCAGAGAATGGCCAGAATTAGCAAAAAAACTAAAAATACCTTTTGAAAAATGCGGTGCATTGTTAATAGCTATCAATGATGAACAGAAAAAACAATTAAAAAATATTTATGATAAAGCTATAAAAAATGGTGTCACCGATATTCAATTATTGGATCCAAAACAATTAAGAGAAATTGAACCAAAAATTACTGATGATGCTTTAGGTGGTATCCTAATACCAAGGGAATCGATTATTGACCCATTCTCAGCTTCGATTGCTTATTCCGAAATTGCTTTATCCAATGGTGTTGATATAATATTTGGCACAGAAATAATTGGCATTGAAAATGCAAATGAAAATGTAAAAAAACTTGTTACCAGATCTGATATCAAGATTAATGCTAATATTATTGTAAACGTAGCTGGGCTAGGTAGTGAAAAATTGGCAAAACTTTACAATGGGGAATCATTTGATACAAATCCTAGGCGTGGTCAATTTCTGGTATTTGATAAATATAGCCGAATGAACATAAACCACATTTTACTCCCAGTTCCTACCAATGAAACAAAAGGTGTCCTGGTTATTCCTACGATTTTCGGTAACCTAATGGCAGGTCCGACGGCAGAAGATTTTTCGCATGGTGATAATTCAATAACCGGCACGACCATTGAAAAACTTCAGTCATTATTAGATGGGGCATCAAAATTATATCCAGAATTAAAAAAACAACCTGTAATTAGTAATTTTGCCGGAGTGCGTTGTAATTGTAGTCAGGGAAGCTATTGGATTCGTTGTCATGATGGACACCCTGGTATATTGACGGTTTCCGGAATCCGTTCCACTGGGATTACATCTTCACCCACTTTAGCTGATTACTTGATAAAAGAATTAAGCAATAAATGTGGTTTACATCTTGAAAAGGATATCACTACTATTGATAGTAGACCGGAAAGCAGTTGGCCCGAATGGTGGAAACAACCCTATTCAAATGGTAAAATAGTTGAAAAAAATTCGGACTATGGGAGAGTTGTATGCTTTTGCGAACAAATTTCACGTGGCGAAATTATTGATCATTTAGATTCGCCCCTAAAACCAGTAAGTCTTGATTCAATTAAACGTAGAACTCGCGCACAAATGGGACGATGCCAAGGTTTTGATTGTCAAATAAATGTTGCTGAAATTATTTCCAAACACTGTGACATCCCTTTGAACAAGATTACTAAACGTGGACCAGGAAGTGAAATAATTTCTAATACTCAAATGATGAAAAATAAAGATATAAATGAAATCAACAAATCATTTTAGAGTTGTCATCATTGGCGCTGGACCTGCCGGCATAGGAGCGGCAATTGCATTATCTAAACAAGGAATCACAACCGTAGCGTTGATTGAACGAAGTGATAATATTGGTGGTGTACCTTCTCTATACAAAAAAAAGAAGGGTGGAGTACGCACCTTCATTAGATGGTCACGCGGTGGTATTCCAGTTTTTGGGGAAGAATATGCCAATTTTCTTAAAAAAAAGTTAGCCAAAACGGATGTGGAAGTGTGGCTGAATAGTCAAGTTCTAAAGATTGAAGCTAGCAAAAAAGAGATCACTTTGATGAATCCTGATAAAGGAGAAATAAGTTTTACGGCTGATGCAGTTATCATGGCTTGCGGATCACGAGAAAAAACATTATCGGAACGCGGATGGATGACAGGCACAAGACCCATACGAGTGTTTTTCACCAAACAATTACTACAACTTATAGATGGCAACGGTTTATTACCTATGCGCAATCCTGTCATCATTGGATCAGACTTAATTGGTTACGCTGCCGCTGCAAAATTAAAAGTTGCCGGTGCAGAAGATGCAATAATTATGGATAAACAACATCGTCCGGAATGTTCATTTTTTGAACGGCTCTATTTCCGGATTTGGAGCAAACCCAGGTTCAGAACTGTGAATGTAAAATCGGTAGAAGTAATGGGATCCAAAACAGCTACGGGCATAAGATTATCCAAAGATGGCGATATTTTACCCTGCGATGGTATTGTGGTTTGTGGCGAACTTATTCCCAATAGCGAATTGGCTCTATTGGGGAAATTAAAAATCGAATTACCTTCCAGAAAACCTGTAATCGGGCGGGATTACCAAATGTCTGAATCAGGGTGGTTTTCAGCGGGTAACATGCTCGGTGGCTTTCGTGGTGCTGAATGGTGCTATTTTAATGGTCGACGTGTTGCTCGATCGGTGATGAATTATCTTTCTAAATCCATATAATTGACTGTATAGAATGGAAAGGAATTTTTATCATATAATAGTAGTTATGCTCCTTACACATTCAATACAAAACAAAGTATCTGCAAGTGCAAGGAATGATCTATCACGGCTTCCAATCGTTGGACTCATCCAAGATAATCAGGTTCCAATAAAGGTTAAAGGCACGTCACCCGGTAACATTCAAATTGAGTATTTTGAAGGAAATGATTCAGTTTCAATTTTTAGCGATTGGGAATATTTATCTTATAGCGATGACCTAACAAAAAGTCTAATCCTGAATGATATTAATTATAATTCTGTTTATACATACCGAGTTATTTTTTCTGGTGGCAACAATTCTGACTGGTCGTCATTTTCAACATTCCCGGAACAATCAGAACCCGGAGAGTTTAGTTTTGTTTTTTCAGCCTGTTTCAGGGAAAATCATTTACCCCACAATGTTTTTAATTATATTCCAAATATATCTCCTACGTTTGTCGCTTTGCTCGGAGATCAAATTTATGCGGATTATGACGGCAATATTAATACAGGTCCATCCTATTCTGTGGTACCCGCGTTAAGGGATAAATATGGACGGAATTTCGACGAACATTTTCAATCAATGAGCAGCACTATTCCCATAATAGCGACTTGGGATGATCACGATTACGGTCAGGATAACGCTGATAGCACCTATATTTATAAAGAAGAAACGAAGAAAGTTTTTAAAGAAACTTACCCTATCTACCCATATCAAGTAGAAGATGAAGGTATATATTATCAGTTTAAGATAGCGGATGTTGATGTATTTGTTCTTGACACACGTTGGTATAGGTCGCCTATGGATGAAAATGATGATGACAATAAAACAATGCTTGGCGCAGAACAACTCTCCTGGTTATTGAATGGATTGGTTCTATCAACAGCACCGTTTAAATTAATAATATCAAGTGTTTCAATGAATGATTATGGTGGTGATACATCTTCTGGCCAAGATGGATATGATAGTTGGATGGGATATACATATGAACGTAATACGATTCTCTCTTTTATTGAAGATAACCAAATTAATGGTGTTTTGGTTTTTTCAGGTGACCAGCATTTCCCCAGCAGTCATATTCTAAATTGGGACGCTCCATTGAATTCTATTTCACAAACAGATTCATCCATTGTGTATTCCTTATCAGATTTAGGCACGGCTGTGTTTGATTTTTCATCTTCACCTTTTCATTACAATAGAGCAACGGGGCATGCACTCAATCAAGAAAATCAGAATAATCCTTTTTACTCTTTTGAAATTTTCAGAGATGAATTAGGATACCCTTCTGTATATGGTTTGGCCGAAGTTAATACTGAAAACGACATTAAAAGCGTGACCGTTACATTTTATGAATTTGATTCGTACAATACATTACCTTATAGACTATACGGGATAACGGTACAACGGGATAATACGACAGTCACAATTTCCCAATCTATGCAAACTCCTAATTATTTTTCAGTGGAACAAAATTTTCCAAATCCATTTAATGGGGCGACGAATATTCTATATTCAATTCATGAGAATTGTAATATTAAATTAACTATTTATGATATTCTTGGTTCAGAAGTAATTACTCTTTCGAAAGGATTCCATAAAGCTGGAAAGTATAGTGTTATCTGGGAAGGGAATAATTTCCACGGAACACCCATGCCGAGTGGGATATACTATTATAGCTTAAATACAGTTTCCGGAAAAACAGTAGATCAATCGGTCAGCTTAACAAAAAAAATGATATACCTAAAATGACAAAAAATAATTTTGGATATTCAACAATCAAAATTTGAAAGGATTAATTATGAATAATAGATTACTTAAAGTATTAATCGTCATCATGCTTGTAAGTTTATTGGGTTGCGATAAGCCCAAACCCAATGCATTATTTCGATCTCCGGTAGTGGGTCTCATTCAAAATAATCAAGTACCAATTTTAATTAAATGTATGAATGATGGAGATGTACGAATCCAATACCAGATTTTAGATGGTTCATCGAGTCATTTGACAGATTGGAGTGAATTAACAGAACTCAATTCATATACAACGAATATCTTCCTTCAAGAAATCCTTTCAAATTCAAATTATCGTTACCGGGTTCAATTTGAAGATAGAGTCTATTCTGATTGGTTCACTTTTAAAACATTTCCGGAACAAAACGTGGCGGGGGAATTTAATTTTATTTTTTCAGCCTGTTTACGAGAAAAATATATGGGATATAATATTTTCGAAAAAATCAAGCAATCGTCACCCACATTCATGGCCTTGCTTGGTGATCAAATGTATGCGGATTATGATGGCAATTTAAATGAGCTTGAACATTACCAAAACAATGAGACTCATCGACAGACAATGATTGATTCTGGTGAAATTGTTCTCGATGACACAACAATTTTAGATGCATTCCGAAATAAGTATAACCGAGTCTTTAATGAAAATTATCAGAAAATGGCCAGCCGAATTCCTTTGTTGGCTATTTGGGATGATCATGATTATGGGAAAGATAATTCTGACGAAACATACCCTTATAAAAATGAAGCAAGGAAAGCTTTTAAGGAGAACTTTCCGGATTATTCGTATGAAGAAAATGATGGTGGAATTTATTATAAGTTTACAATAGCCGATGTTGATGTATTTGTTCTGGATACACGTTGGTATCGTTCACCTATGCAGAATCAGGATGGCGATTCAAAAACCATGCTTGGCACAAAACAATTAAATTGGTTTTTGAATGGTTTAAATAATTCTAAAGCAAAGTTTAAAATAGTATTCTCGAGTGTGTCTTTGAATGAATATGGTGGAGACACATCGTCAGGGAGAGATGGATATGACAATTGGTCGAGCTATCTTAATGAACGGAATAAAATATTTAATTTTATTAATGATAATAATATTAATGGTGTTCTTGTATTCTCAGGAGATCAGCATTATCCGAGTGCACATATCTTAAATTTTAATAGCTCTGTTAATCATCTTACTAAAACAGACACGACTATTGAATATTCAATTTCAGATATGGGTAACGCTATTTTTGATTTTTCTTCGTCACCCCTAAATTATAAAATTGCTACTGGGCATCGTTTGATTCCTGAAAATCAGAACAACCCTAAATATGCTCATGAAATATTCAGACCCGAGTGGGCTAAACCGGAAAAAATGGTGAAGAGTGATGATATTGTGATTACATCTGTATATGGGCATGTAGAAATTGATACCGAGAGTCCTAATGCAAATGTATTAGTTAAATTTTTCGAATTGAATCCTGAAACAACAGAAATGGTAGAAGTATATCAAATTTCTATAACAAACTAAATCAAATTCTTGTAATAATTCAGGGTTAGAAGATGTTACCAAAAATGTTTCAAAAATTAGAAAAAAGAATAAAACCTTTAGAGATGCTATCAAATCAATAAATCTTGAACCATCACCAGATGAAATTATATTAACCAAAGCACAAAAAGGGACAGGATGCTATCGCCTACATGAAGGTTTTTTCATTATTGATTTAACGGAAGAAAAGGTGCCAGATGAAGAATAATTTCTAAGACGTTCAGACCACCATCGATCAATGCCTTTGCCAGCGGTAAAGCATCGTCAATCCGTTCAATTTCTAAAACGGGAATAATGGTTTTAGATAAAAAAAGTTCCGCATTATTGTGCTCCATAAATAATGAATAAGGCCCGGGATCGACGCTTGTTAAAGAGTAAACATCGATTACGGATAAGATGAACTGATTGATCTATGGCGTATGAATAGTGCCATTTGGCGTTCGTGATTGCGTCCACACCTGAATACCACGATCAATATCAAATGTTTTAGCCAACTCCAGGTTTAGATCAACGCCAATACCTACCTCATCGACTGGGTACAGATAGCCATTGCGCGCTTCCACCGCGCCAGGAAATACGTTACTGGTATTTTCATTCGGCGCATCCCATTCTTGAATCGCAGAATTTGCACAGGCAATATTTAAATGAAGGTTCACGCTATGACCAATTGGCGTCATGTCTTGAGGACCATGCGACACTAATTTCACGCCGTAAGCATCACAAAAAGAAGCAAGTTTAAGCGCCGGTGTAATGCCGCCAATTTGACTTATATGCACTCGCATAAAATCAAGTCCGCGATTTGCTACCAAAGCTTTCCAATCCATAGGGTTGTTAAATAACTCACCAATCGCTATCGGCGTAGAAGATTGGTTGCGCATCATACTAAGCCATTCGGTTTGATTGGGCGGTAATGGATCTTCAATAAAAAAAGGTTTGAATTTCTCCAATTCTTTTACAAAACCAACTGCTTGAATTGGCGACAACCGTTCATGAACATCATGTAATAGGTGAACTTCGTAACCGATCGTATCGCGTAAGTGTTGAAACAACTGAAAAATATTATGTGGATTTAGTTGATGATAACTATAAGTCAGCTTTGGATGGATTGGATAAAATAATCTGATTAGCTACATTACTTTAACGGTAAAAAGAAGCCCCTGTTCAAGGGGCTTCTTTAGTAAAAAATAGTTGGTGTTTGGCCGGTGGTTACTTCAAAAACGGTCTATTTGTGTCATTTACTGTCATATCGGGAAAGTACAAAAGGGCAACAAAAAACCCCGATATCTCGACGAGAAAACGGGGTTTAAGAGAGCGGGACCGAAGGGACTCGAACCCTCGACCTCCGGCTTGACAGGCCGGCGTTCTAACCAACTGA
>Ga0187827_10003305_pt1 | contig 20923 bp, 21 predicted proteins | sample ETNtaG_39_FD_167969 | JGI IMG/M metagenome (GOLD analysis project Ga0187827, IMG submission 167969) | Marine microbial and viral communities from oxygen minimum zone, Eastern Pacific Ocean - ETNP2014_SV_150_PacBio MetaG (Illumina Assembly) | ecosystem: Environmental > Aquatic > Marine > Hypoxic... | reverse complement strand
CTTGCACAAACTTTCATTCCAGCTATTGTTGATTCAGCAGCAGCTACTGGAAGCACAGGTTCCATGTCTATTGGAAACCTAACCATAAGGGAGATGAACGAGGTCTGGATTTCCACGATTTTCCTTTACAGTCTGGTAGTGCAAGGTATTGGCAATGGACTAGCGGCCGGTTTCATGTCGAATGGAAGATTATATTCAGCATTTAACCGAGCGTCTGTTTTACTTCTGGTTGGATGGTTTGTCTTTGAACTTACTGGAATAGGAACATCCATGATAACTCCTCAGATTTAGTTGAGGTGAATGTACTATGAATGATACCAAAGGTCAGATGCATGTGCTTGAGGTCCTTTTGGTGGCAACCCTGTTTACTTCAGCCGTAAATGTATCTGTGAACATTTTGCCAACGAGTGATGCTAATAATCTGGAGGAAAACGACCTTTATTTTTCAGGTCTGGAGATTCTTGAGATGTTAGATGTCTGGCAACCTTCTGACACCACGATAGCTGCAGCACATGACGATTCAACCCTTGTTTGGTGGCTTGCCACGGATAATGATGCATCGATTAAGCAATACTTGGATGCAGGCCTTGCATCATCGGTTTCGTATCGTCTGGAAGCAACACATGGTGATCAGACAGAGGTTATTGTGGATCGCGAGCCCCCGTCCGGACCTGTTGTTCAGGCTTTCAGGATAGTCTGGGCAGATAATGAGATCTGGGATCTTAGTCTCAAGTTGTGGTATGGATATAGGGAGGGTTGATGAAGGATAACGCACAGTTACTGTTAGTTTCAGGCCTTATAATGTCAATCACACTCATTGCAGTTAGTAGTACCATCACACATTCAGTCAATCTCGGTCAGCATCAAGGCGAAAGACATGACCTCACACCTTTGTTGAGTTCTATAGAAGATGATTTTCCATTAGCATTGGAATACGAGGTTGACAATGCAGAAGATGATACGAGCTTATCTACATCATTTGATACCGCTACAGAAATTTTTGAGTCGTTATTTGCATCTAGAGGCTATTCACTCTCCTTTACTTTAGTTTCATCCTCAGAGGATAGTGGAACATACGCTTTCGTCTATAGTTTTGAAATCAATGATGGAACTATGTATATCAATTTAGACCAGACGATTTCCTTCTGAATATTTAATCTTTAGAAAGGAATGATGACATCGTTCTTTTGAACATGCCGCCAAAGCCTAGGAAACAGGTTATGACCATTCCAATAAACATGATGACATAACTCAAGTATAATTGTTCAAGATCACTAGCGAATTGATTAGGTGTTTCTCCCCCATTGAGTGCCATTAGTTGGATTAGACCTATTACAAATCCAACAATTATGATGACGACACCCCCTGTCATAATTACATCTTTGATGTTGATTCCATCCTCGGGAGGATCAGGGCTACCTTTGAACTCCTGAAAGTCACTACCATTGTCATCGTCGCCGGACATGCTCCAGCCAGAAATTGCGGCTTAATAAGCTTGTCCTTGAGAATTATGCTTTTTTATTGTCCAGAGCGGCCTTCACTAAGCCAAGATGCAATGGTGACGGCGCATCTGGTCTTGATTTGAACTCTGGGTGAAACTGAGAGGCAACAAAATAGGGGTGCCCCTCCAATTCCAGTATTTCCATTCTCCTGCCACTCGAATCCCTTCCTGTGTATTTCATTCCTTTTGCTTCTATTTGCTCGATATAATTGGGATTTATCTCGTATCGATGTCTGTGCCTTTCGAATATAATGTCCTTACCATACAATTTCTTTGCCTTTCCATCCAAAACTTTGATTTCGTGGTCACCGAGTCTCATTGTTGCTCCCATGTCCACTACATTTTCTTGCTCAGGCAAGATATCAACTACTGGATGCGGTCCATCTGGATTCAATTCTGCCGAATTGGCTTTCTCCAGACCTAGCACATTTCTGGCAAATTCAACAGTTGCTAATTGGAAACCAAAACAGACACCTAAGTATGGTATTTGATTTTCTCTTGCCCATTTAGCACTCATGATCTTACCTTCAGCCCCCCTATTTCCAAAACCTCCAGGGACGATAACGCCATTGACGCCTTCTAATTCTTTGGTATTTCCTGAGTCTTCCAAATCAGGCGCCTCAATCCACCTTATTTTGACTTTACAACCTAGAACTGCCCCAGCATATCTCAGCGTTTCTTCGTGTGATATATAGGAATCCTTCAAAGAAGTATACTTCCCTATGATTGCAATTTCAACTTCTTCTCCACCATTGGAAATCCTATCTACAAAATCACGCCATTGCTTAACATCGGGTTTCCTGGCTTTCAGCCCCAATCGTTTCTCTATTAATTGAGGAAATCCTTGTTCCAGAAAAAGTAGAGGAACCTCATAGATTGTTTTGGCATCTGGAGCCGAGATGACCGCTTCTCTGGGTATATCTGCAAAAAATGCAATTTTAGATGCAATATCCTCATCTAGGGTCTCATCACTTCTTCCTACTATAACATCTGGTCTAATTCCTAATCCTTGAAGCTCTTTGACGGAGTGTTGAGTTGGTTTTGTTTTCTGCTCACCCACAGCTCCTACGACAGGTACTAGAGTGGTATGAATAAACATCACATTCTCACGCCCTTCTTCGCGACCTAATAAACGGACAGCTTCCATGAAAGGCATGGATTCGATATCCCCAACCGTTCCACCTAGTTCTACCACACATACATCGGCTTTCGCATTCTTGGCAGCATTCTTTACCCCATCGACAATCTCCCTGACAACATGTGGAATAATCTGGACAGTTTGGCCTAGATAGTCACCATGGCGTTCTTTTTCGATGACCTTTTTGTAAACTTTTCCGGTGGTTATATTATGTTCCGAGGTTAGGTTGCAACGCAAAAAACGTTCATAATTTCCGAGATCCAAATCAACCTCTGCACCATCCGTCATTACGAAGACCTCACCATGCTCATATGGGTTCATGGTTCCGGCATCCACGTTCAGATAGGGGTCAATCTTTACGGCAGTTACTTTGTAGCCAGCACACTGTAACAACAGGCCTGCAGACGATGACGTTACCCCTTTCCCTAGACCTGAAAGAACTCCGCCAGTCACAATTATGTACTTCATCCGACTCAACGGGCTAATATATGTCCACAGGCCACTATAAGGCCGTCGGTCAACTTAAACCCCTTTCTCATGTTCTTTCGTGACTTCATCAATTTACAAACATAGTGATAATGTCTTTTGGTTTGATGTAATGCCCAAAGGTGAGGAAAAATTCGTCTCCGTTTACATTATCATTGATGAAAAGATCGCACTCATAGAGACAGGCCCCGCCAGTTCAAATGTTAATTTGCAGAATGGTATTGAAGCAGCGGGGATAAATTTGAAGGATATAGATTATATTATTCCAACACATATTCACTTAGACCATTTTGGAGGAGGAGGCCACATAATGGATTTGTGTCATAATGCCCAAGCTGTCGTACATCCCAAAGCCTACAAGCATGTTTCTGCGATTGACAGCTGGTGGAAAGGTAGCCGGGACTTTCTGGGTGAAATTGCAGAACTCTATGGAAAGCCCAGACCGATATCCGAATCAAGATTGATTTCAGCCGAAGATGGTTATGTCCTGCCCCTAGGTCAAACAAATTTAAGGGCATTACACACCCCCGGCCATGCCCCCCATCACATAACTTGGGTTCATGGTGATGAGGCTTTTGTTGGTGATTCTCTAGGCCTTTGGTATTCAGATTTGAACGTATCTTTTCCAGTTACGCTAGGGTATTATCGTCACGATTTGGCATTGGATAGCATAGATAGAACGTCTTCTTTGGATTTGAGATTTTTTCATCACACTCATTTTGGCCCTCGCCCTGCAGAAGGCGCTCTGGAACAAGTCAAAGCCGAATTTGAGATTTGGATGAGTACAGTTGAGGAGGGTTACGGTAAAAATCTTTCATCTAAGGAAATAGTGGAGACTTTATTTGATATCCGGTCTGGGCTGAAACAGACAGATATGAATCACGGAATTCATCAAACAGCTACCCATCTAGGCTCGGTCGAAGGAATGTTGAATTGGTTAAGGAGAAAGAATGCGCAACGTAGATAAGCTTCCTAGGATAAAGTCGCGGCCATTCAAACACGTGGTTGTAAAGAATTTTCTCGATCCTCCTACGTTGGATTTGGTGATTGATGCCTTAGCTGGTCTGGAATACGATTTTAAGGAGTCAGACCTTTTTAGTTATTGGGCAAGTATAGATTTGACTGATATTAATCATCCTGCAATCAATATACTCAGAGATGATTTAGGAGGTGAGATTTGGCGAAAGAAGGTTGCTGAATCATTCAAGACCAAGAAACTTTCAAGCATAGATATGGCGGCCTACGTTTACGGCCTTGGTGATTTCTTGCTTCCTCATGATGATCAAGTAGAAGGGCGGGTAATAGCCTACAGTTTACACCTAACTCCAGAAATTACTGAGAAAATGGGAGGATCTCTAAATATATTCAAGGCTAATGATGCCGGTAAATCGAAATTGGTCGATAGTATAATCCCTGAGTACAATTCTTTAATCATGTTCGAGGTCTCAGATAGTTCTTGGCATCAAGTAAGCGAGATTATGCAGGATATCCAAAGGTTGACAGTGACTGGGTGGTACCATGGCTGAGATTAATTTCTATTATCTGGAAAAGCCCACCCTTTCTAATCTTAAGAGAATTTTTAATTCCGGAGACATTCCTTTTATTCGTTTGTCAAAGTTCTTTGACCTCGTCCCAAGAGGGTCCAAACCTAAATTTAATAGAAAAGAAAAAATTGGTTACTATAATAGGCAAGAAGGTTCTGCGATTCTCGATGACTTTTGGCAGTCGTCTGAATTCATCCAGTTTCTCGAATCCACTACAGGATTAAAACCTAAGTTCAGGGAGGCCAATCACATTTGCTATTCAGCTGGAGATTATTCTCTCTTACATACAGAGGAATCTGAATCCCGGAGACTGACGGTTACCTATGATTTTACCAAACGCTGGAAACAAGAATGGGGGGGTTATGATCTCTATACTTCACCGGAGAAAGATCCCTTGATATGTAATAGAGATCCAGATTCTTTGATGGTCGTTAAACTCGAGAAAAAAGATTTGTCTTGCACACGGTATGTAAGCCAGAAGGCAGTTTCAGTGGCTCAGATGGACCGAATAGTCTATGATTTAGATTGAATACTCATTTCTGAGTATATACGCAATTATTTAATGCAACTATCAAAGTTAACTTCAGCGAGGGATTAAAATAACGATAAACGATAGTCTATTGCCGATTGAAAATATTGCGAAAGTTCTGGATAAAGGCGAACCGATTTTAGTCTTTGACGATTTCCAGCGCGAGGGTGAAACCGATATTTTCTTTTCCGCTAGACATGTTACTCCTGCTAGTGTCCGTTTCCTCAGAAAACAGGGAGGGGGTATGGTATTTCTGGCATCCGACTATGCAGCATCAGAAAAACTAGGTTTGCCTTTTACTCAGGACTTGTATCGTTCTGTAACTCCTGATTCGGGAGAATTTGATTTATTGAATGGCTTGCTCAGCCATTCGCTTCCATACGACAAACGTTCTTCTTTTTCGCTTTTTATAAATCACAAAGATACGTTTACAGGAATAACGGATAATGATAGGTCCCTCACGGCCAAATCGTTTGCAGAACTAATGCAAGCGTCCTCGTATACATCCGGCACAGACTGCAAGGTCAAAATGGCACAAAATTTCCGAATCCCTGGCCATGTCCCAATCTGTATTGCAGATCAGAAACTGTTGCAAGGGCGTCAGGGTCATACAGAATTGATTGTTGCACTTATGAGTTTTCTAAATCTTACTCCCGTAGCCTTGGGCTGTGAGATGTTATCCGATGATGGTAACGCCCTTTCCCCAGAAGAGGCCCGAATCTGGGCCCAGGAGCAGGGATATTTGTTTTTAGAGGGCCGAGAGATTGTGGAGGCGTGTCAGTGAAAGTCGTAGCTACTGGAGTGTTTGACATAATCCATTCAGGCCATGCCCATTTTCTCAATGCTGCTAAGGAACATGGTGATGAGTTAGTTGTAATCGTAGCTAACGATGACACAGTTAGAAAGATGAAAGGCGAACCAATTTTGTCTGATGAGAGGAGGGCTGAGATGATTTCGCATCTCAAACCTGTAGATCATGTGGTTATAGGAAGAACAGGTAACATGCTCGATATAATAGTTGAAGAGATAAGACCTAATGTAATTGCCCTAGGATATGATCAGAGACTGTTCAGCACAGCTGAGTTGGAGTCTAAACTCCTTGAGCGCGGCCTTGATGTCAAAGTTGTTCGTTTGCACGAGATGGAGCAGGATTTAGCTGGATCCCGTAAGATAATCTCAAAGATAATGAAAATTTATCATGAGAAATATGAATCAGAATGAGGATTTGTGGTCTTTTCCGGAATAGTTGAGACAACAGCCGTCGTGACTAGTGTCACAAAGCACAAGGGCCTGTATAATCTCGAGATTGAAGTACCGGATGATTTTTCCACTGACCTTCAAATCGGAGCTAGCGTTTGTGTGGATGGTGTGTGTTTGACAGTATCATCGATTAAAGAGCAGACATTGAACTTTGATGTTATGATGGAAACATTAAAGGTATCGACCCTCAATTCGATTAAAGAGAATGACAGGGTGAATATGGAACGATCAATAAAATTGGGCGATGAGATTGGGGGGCATTTAGTATCAGGTCATGTTTCAGATATTATCAAGATTTGTCAAATCGATAAACCCGTGAACAATCACATAATTACTTTTCAGACCACGTCGGAGACTATGCGTTACATTTTTCCCAAAGGATATATTGCACTTGATGGTATCAGCTTAACAATCGGCGAGGTTCGCAAATCCAAGAATGAATTCAATGTATATCTTATCCCAGAAACATTGCGGTTGACCAATTTGGGCCAGAAGAAGGTTGGAGATACCGTGAATTTGGAGATTGAGACCCAGACTAGAAATATGGTAGACACGTTTTCAGAAATTAGGAAGGAGACAATAAATGGCTAAATCAATAGCGATAGTTGCAAGCAGTTTTCACAAGAATTTAGTTGACAAGATGGTTGATGAGGCAAGAAAGACCGCCTCTGAGAACAACCTTATTGTGGAAGAAGTATCTTGGGTTCCAGGTTCAATGGAAGTCCCATTGCAACTCAAACATCTCTTGATTAGGGAATCAATAGAGGGTGCAGTTGTCCTAGGAATAATAGAAAAAGGAGACACTGACCATGGATTAGTTATGGGTCAGGCTGTTACTAAGGGAATCATTGATCTCCAGCTTGCATCGATGAAACCAATTGGTTATGGAATAATAGGTCCCGGAGCCAAGGATAATCAGATTGAAGCTCGCCTAGTCCCTTATGCTAAGAAAGCAGTTTTAGCCGTGAGCGCGATGCTCTCTAACTAAAGAGGCGCGCAATGAGTTTTAGAGGGAGAAGAAGGCCGGATTTGAGATAGTTTATCATTCCCAAACTAGACAGTACAAAAGGAGCTTTCGCATATTTCTGTTTCAGATAATGTAATGCATGATAAAAACTTGGAAGTGCAAAAACAGCCATTAGTAGCGAGAAGAGAACCAATGTGATAATAAGTCCGAAGAAATTTCTGAGACCCACGAATTGCGTTCTATATAATGAGATAATAACTCCTGCAAACACTCCTCCCATAGTTGTAAAAGTAGCTTCTACGACAGATTGACCAGTATTCTCGACCGCCTTCTGAATTCCTTCAGGGGTGGTACCTTCTTCCCTCACTCTTTCCGTGATTTGAATAGAATTATCAATCCCTATCCCTATGATTATGGTTCCTACCATTGCGGTAAAAATGTTCAAATTTGTACCTCCTGCGTCAACAGTTGCAGGATACCACAGGATTACGAGGAAAATTGGAAGGAAAGTAATGAAACCGAATTTTGGAGATTTGAATATCACCATCATGGTTATCAGAACTAGAATCAAACTCAAGACGATCGTGTCAAATTGCGTATTTTGAATTCCTTCGTTTATAGCTATAGTTACCGGGGGTCCACCAGTAAGTTGTGACATCTTAGCATCCTGAACATGCATTTGTCTGTCTCGGATGTATGCTATCTCATCTATCTTGTCAACTATTACTGTAGTATCATCGATGTTTACGTATGGCATGCTGACATATATCAACGCCTTGTCATACTCATCAGTCAATAACATCGCCCGCATTTCGTCTGTGAATGATTCATAGAATACGTCAATCATATCACTTCTAAGTTGTTCACAATCATAAATCCCACTCAAGACTTCAGAGGATGCCACGCAAAAAAAGCTGTCAAAAAAATCGTCGTGAAGAAAATCCCAAAAACTTCCATCGTATTCGAATACTGGGTCGCCTCCCAAATCATCTATAACAAAGCTGACATGCGCAGATTTGAAAAAGTCGACAATTGAAAAAGCTGAAACATTAATCAACTTCTCAGTGTTCCGATTCTCAATAGTTATGTTGTTAATCTCGCCTTGTGTCCAATTCATTATGTCCAGTACATCAAGGTCCTTGGCAGCAGGTTTGAGCCTGTCCTCAGGACCATTTATCAGCAGTATTCCAGTTTGCCCAGCCTCAAATTTGTCCGAATATTCTCCAAGTTTTTTGATAGAATCGATATCCTCCGGGGCAGATTCATCTCCTTTCATATCCTGATCCATAACAGAAATTCTCGCAATGGAATAGGTTGTCGTGAGAAGAACAACAACCAGTATTGCCTTCCATTGTTTTGTTGACAATATAGCAATGCTGGTCCATCCCTCCGATTTGTGTTTTGAATAATTTGTCAGCTTCATCATTGCTGGCGTCATACTTACTGTCAGAAAGAAAGCACAAGCTACACCAACAATCATTGTCAAACCAACAGTTCGCATCGGAGCTATTGGAGAGATGAATAGTGCTGAGAACCCAATCGTATCTGTGATTGCACACAGGAAAGTGGCTTTACCTGTGGTCATTAAAGCCAGAAAAGTTGCCCTCGGCATCTTTGAACCTTCATCTTTGAATTCAACAATTCTATTGGCAACATGTAATCCATAGTCAACACCAATTCCTACTAGGATGGGTCCTGCCGCTACAATCATTGGGGTTAGTACAACACCTGAAATACTGATAATTCCTAAGGTCCAGATCAAGGCACAGAAAATAGGCACCAGAACTACTGGTATCGCCAGCCAATTTCTGTGGAAGATAAGCATTAATCCTATGACTATTCCTAGGGATATTGGCAACATTGTCAGCAAGTCATCATACAATCTAGCTGTAACCTCATGCAATACAACGACCAATCCAGTTTGGGTCATTTGGGTGCAATCATCAGGATTTGGACAATATCGTTCATCAATGTGTTGCTGTATCTCTGCAATCATCTCTTCTTGTACTTCGTCGTTGTTTTCTTCTTGGGCCCTGAGTGCGAATAGAATTACTGCTGTGTCTATGATTCCGTCATTATTGGTATCAATTGCGAAATTCTGGAGTGCTGAGGAGGTACCATCAAAAATCTGGTCAACCCTTTGCTGGTCATTGGGTATAGCGTACGTTCCGGTTTCATTTACAGCATCATCATCATTTTCTTCTATGCTTAGACCGCCAAATATTTTCCCCTCACTGGCTTCTAAGAAACGAGCATTTGTAGAATTGAATTCTTTTATGAGCGTAGAAATACTCAAAGTGAATATTATGTCGTCTTTCTCACCACGGTCAGCCTGATGTTCATTCTCTAAATCTACGTTCTGACCATAAGGATCAATAGTTCTTTCCAAGAAGGCAATTTCCTTGAGGGTTGGCACATAGGTTATATTGTCCACAACAGAATCACTGAAGTAATCGGGATTTCTTGCGTTAGGGGTTTCTACGTAGACAATTATGATGTCTGTAGCCCAGTCCTCTCTAACCTCAATCAAGATATCTGTTGATTCTTCACCTTCAGGAAGATAGACTTCAATGTCTCGTGTCATATTCTCCTCAAAGGTCAGGGCTCCTTTCAGGAATGAAATAGTTATGAGTACTAGAACCAAAAGAGTGGCTATTGCGTACTTCATAATTAGGTTCGTATAAATCTGAACACCGTTCTCTAAGGCCCTCTGTATCACGACAGCCTATTACAGCCCTGAAATAAATCTAATCTCTAATTCGCGTAATAGTATTCTTTCTTACTTTTCTGTTGTCTATCAAGCCTTGAACCAGGTTTGTTGATCCTTGGACGGTGTGTGTTCTTGTCTCTTCTGAAAGTAACATTGACTCTACCCAAAAACGAGTTCATTCCCTTACGCATATCATAGGGTCCTTCCACATTCCCTTCTTTACTTGGAATCCCTCCAAAACATAGCAGTCCGTCAGAAATATAATCAATAAAATAGACATCATGGTCGACGACCAATGCGGATTTTCCTCTTTGTTCCATGGCTCTCCTTATAGTCTTTGCAGTCACCATTCTCTGATTCGCATCAAGATACGCTGAAGGTTCGTCTAATAGGTATAAATCCGCATCCCTCAGTAAACATTCAGCAATCGCAACTCTCTGTAATTCTCCTCCTGATAGGGTCTGAAGTTCTCTTTCCATGAGTGGTTTCAGGTTCAATGGATTTGATAGTTCCGTATCTAGAAAATGCTCGTCATATCCAATTACAGATTGTAGGACATCTTCAACGGTCGCCTTCTCAGTAGCGTCAATGTATTGCGGCTTGTATGAAACCGTTATTTCCGTATCAATCTCCCCATCATCAGGCTTTAGGACATTGGCTAACATCCTTACAAAAGTGGTCTTTCCCGTAGCGTTTCCACCTACTACACCTAGAACTTGACCTCTTAGAATCTCCCCAGCTTTTGCCTCCAGTTCGAAGTCCCCCATTTTCTTGGACAGTTTTGGCCATTCAACCAGCACCTCTCCATCCCATCCAGTTCTGGGCGGATGTTTCAGAAATTTTATCTGGCTATCCCTTATTCGTATGTTGGATTCTTGAATATATCCATCGAGATAGCTATTAATCGCATTTCTTACGGCTAACTTCTGTGAAACAATGCCGTATGCATTTGGGCTTCCATACATTATGTGGATGTTATCAGTAACGTAATCCAGAATAGCAAGATCATGCTCTATGACCACAACACTCTTCTTTTCGCCCAGTTCGGAAATCATTCTGGCTATCAATATTCTCTGTTCAATATCAAGATAAGATGATGGTTCATCAAAGAAGTAAAGATCGGCCTCTTTCAGAAGTGTCGCCGCTATGGCTCCTTTCTGTAGTTCTCCTCCTGATATTTTATCCAGTTTCTTGTCAAGGCTGGTCAGATTAATCTTTTCTGCAAATTCATTTACTTTATCAGGAGATGCGACCTTCTCTAGAAGTTCTCTCAGGGTTCCATCAAACATTTTGGGTATACGATCTACATACTGAGGTTTCAATGCTATCCTAATTTTCTCATTGGATAATCCCACAAAATGCTTTTGAATCTCAGTTCCAGCATAGTGGTCAATAACATCTTCCCAGATTCCTTCATTTTCCCAATCCCCGAGATTAGGTGTGATTTCTCCAGCTAATAGAGATATTGCCGTGGTCTTCCCAGTACCATTGGCCCCTAGAATTCCAATAACACTCCCTTTCTCTGGAGTAGGGAGTCCAAATAACCTGAATTCATTTATCCCATATCTGTGAATCGTGTCCTTTTCTTGGTCATCTGGTAGATTCACAATGGTCAATGCGTCATGAGGGCATTTGTGGACACATATGCCGCAGCCAATGCACAAGGGCTCAGAAACGATTGGCTTGTTGTCCTTTCTCCATGTTATGACTTCAATTCCATTCCTAACAGGTGGGCAGAAATTATAGCATTCATTCTGGCACTTCTTTGGTTGGCATCTGTCTTCGTGAAGCACAGCAACGCGCATTGTAGCCTGCCCGTGACCACCTAATTAAAATAATACGGTCGCACAAAGGCACTTTTGTACCCCTCCGTTCCCAGTTTGTGCGCATAAAATTCACATTACCTGGAAAGCCAGTGGCCCAAGGTCGTCCCCGCTTTTACAGAAAGGGTAATTTCGTCGTTGCAACGGATCCGAAGCCAAGCAAGGTTTACAAGGCAGATATTGCCTATATTGCCCAGAAAGCACGTGAAGAGGCTGGTCTCGATGGTCTGTTTGAAGGACCCTTAGGCATACAGATTCTCGCCTATTTTCCATGCCCCAAGAGTAAGTGGAGAGTAAAGAATCCAAGACCGGAGGAACATCATTCCAAGAGACCTGATGCGGATAACATAGCCAAATCCATCAAAGATGGGTTGAGTGGAGTTTTATACCATGACGATGGTCAAATATCTGAGTTGATAGTTAGAAAGAGAATAGCTGCACAGGGTGATGGCCCCCGTATCGAAGTTGAATTGTACAAAATGGAGGTGTTGAAATGAGTGCAAGTTTGATAGATGGAAAGAAGATTGCAGAAGAAATAGAAAACGAGTTGAAAGCCAAGGTATCCAAGATGGATACACCACCAAAATTGTCCGTTATCCAAGTTGGAGACGACCCAGCATCCACATCTTATATCAAGGCCAAATCAAATGCTGCAAAAAGAGTCGGCATTGAACTAACACATCACCACCTATCAACAGATACTACTGAATCAGATTTGCGTTCGCTAATCGAGCGATTGAATTCAAGTGAGGATGGAATAATTGTCCAATTACCACTTCCTAGGGAGCTGGAGAGCGCTTTGAATGAAATTGACCCGGAAAATGATGTTGATGGTTTTCACCCTGCTAATCTGGGTAGACTGGTTCAGGGTAAATCAGGAATGAAACCGTGCACACCAGCAGGAATTGTTGAGTTGCTTTACAGGTCTGGCAATGATCCCCAGGGAAAAAATGTGGTGATTGTTGGAAGAAGCACAATCGTGGGCAAACCCCTTTCCTTGATTTTATCCCAGAAAGGAGTAGATGCTACCGTTACTCTTTGCCACAGCCGAACATCTAATATTCAGAGTTTTTGTAAAGAAGCCGATATTCTGATTGTCGCAGTTGGCAGTCCCGACACCATCACTGGTGCAATGGTCAAGTCTGGGGCGACAGTGATTGATGTGGGAGTCAACCGCACCGATAATGGACTCGTTGGAGATGTTTCATCCGATGTAAAAGAGACAGCAGGTCAACTTACTCCCGTTCCAGGGGGCGTCGGACCAATGACAGTGGTGATGTTGATGTCTAATACTGTTGATTCGGCCTCAAAAAACTAGATGTCTAAACAGAATCCACGGGCTGGTGAGTTTTACTTGGGCCTCCCTAGAAGTTAGGCTCTCAGTTAACAATCTTCTCAATTCTTGCTTTTTCTTCGCCTTTTTGACAAACCAATTCACCAGCCATTTTTTTCGAGTGTAATTCTGTAATTTAAATGAATTAGTGAGTTCTTTTCCCAGCGTATCCCATAATTTTCTTTGATACTTTTGTCCTTTTTCCAAAGGTAGACCATTTCTATCGACTATTTTATCAAAGAAACTTATTGCCAATTTTGCAGATAGGAGTGCATTTCCAATACCTTCACCGGTGAAAGGATCGACTAAACTCGCCGAATCTCCAATTAGCATACATCCATTTCCAAAAGCTCTTCTAGGTTTAGTATGTGTTCTTCTTGGAGATCCAAGAGGTAATTGCCAACCCTTACTGCTTCCACTAACAAGTTCAGCATTCCTGAAGCGGTCTGCAAATCTTCCGTTTATCACGAATTCTTGTAACCCTCTCAATTTTTTATCTTGTTTGTAGATATCTGCTAAGGCCATACCAAAACCAACATTGCTTATTCCATTTCCAATCGGGAAAATCCAGAAATAACCAGGTAAGACCCCTTCAACATAATGGAATTCAATCGCTCCTATTTTATCGCCTACTCCGTCAACCCCCTTCCAATATTGCCGGAAAGCTGCACTGTAATGTTTCTTCTTTTTGTCTACTAAATCCAAGTCATAAGTTTCTCTGACTAGTGAATCAGCAACTGGACAATAAACCCCTCCTGCACCTATTGTCAGAGGTGCATGAAACTCTAATTTTTTACCCCCATATTTCCCTCTGACTCCAATGACCTTTCTTTTGTCTCCAGATTTTATCCCAGGATCACCACCTCCATCAACATTCTCGTAAACTAGCTCTTTTACTGCAAAATCTTGAATGACACTGCCTCCGTTCTTTCTTATGAGTTTTACAGCTCTATGGAATAACACCCAGTCAAATTGAATTCTAGGAAATACATATCCGGCTAATTTTCCATGTGGTAGTTCCACCCTGAATTCATCACCGCTGGGGCTGCTGAAAAGGACACTATCAAATTCGAAATGGGGCGTCGACTTCAACATTTTACTGATACCAAGTTCCTCAACGTGGCTCAGTGATTTCCCACCAACTGCATCGCCACAGGTTTTGTCCTTAGGATAGTTTGACTTTTCGAGCAACAGAACCTTGTTCCCATCTAGTGCAGCATAACATGCCGCTGCAGAACCTGCAGGACCTCCCCCAACTACAATTATGTCAAATGCAGCATCATTCTTGGGAACTGGACCAGACTCGATTTTCTCTTCCCAAAAGTTACGGTTTCTGGCATCCATCCTCCATCAACATAATTAGTCTTTAATAATATTTTACTAAAAATGACAATAGAACTTTAAGACCTATCCTAATTAGATAATCATGGCATCGCCAGAAGGTACCGAGTTACAGACTTTTCCAGATGGTACTAATAAGCACGAAATAAACTGGCACAATGAGAAAAAGGATGGTTGGGAGATTAAATGGCATTCTAATGGCCAGATGCTTTCTAAGAGAAAGTGGATAGCCGGTAATCCAAAGCCACCGGGCCTGACCTGGGATGAAAATGGAGATAGAGTAATCATCAAACCAGATCTGGACAGAGACATTTGCCTCTTCTGCGGTGCATGCGTTGGAGTCTGTCCGACAAACGCCATGTTCCTGGAATATAACGACCGTGATGTCTGGGTTGATGAGAATTGTACGGATTGTTTACTTTGCACTCGAATCTGCCCTGTAGGGGCATTGAGTTATCCTGAAGTCGCACAGCGAAATACGACCAAAATCTAGAAGCCTATGAGTAATAATGGAGGAACCACTAGAAGAATAATCGGCGGAGGACTTTCCGGTTTGGCTGCCGCCATTAATTTTGCCAAGAACGATGAAAATGTAGAAGTGCATGAAGCTCGAAAAGATATCGGCATGCAATTTCATCCTAATTATCAAGTTCTCCTTAAGGAAAGTCCAGAAACTCCTGCTTCAGAATCAGGCGCTACATCATATTTGAACAGATGGGGCCTGAATCCACAATTCCAGTACAAGGATGCAAAGAAATTCCTGTGCTGTACACAAAAACGAGATTTTACTATCTCTCTAAAAGAACCATTGCCATTGATTCTCAGAGGAGGAGAAAATTCACTCGAAAGAGGATTGGCCAAGGAAGCACAGGATCTAGGAGTGGATTTCCATTTCAAATCACGCCCCAAAGCGCGTCCGGGGGACATCATGTCTGCTGGTTCTTACCGAACAGACATGGCTGCTTTTGGTGCCTATTATGAGAATTCAGACTTTCCAAGAGACCAATTTTTGTATATGCATGACGAGAAGTATTCACCCAGAGGATGGTATCTTTACATAATTCCAATGGACAAGGACACGATCAAGGTGATGAATTGCTGTTCCAAACCACATGCCAAGAAGGTCAAGAAATTATTGTACAAGGCAGTTGAGGAAAGACCAGTATTGAGGGATATTATTGATGGAGCTAAACCAACAGGGACAGTTGGCGGTCAAGGTGGTGTTCATTTTCCCAGAACAGCGATCAAAGACGGTGTTTACCATACAGGAGAAGCAGCCGGTTTTCAGGATCCTTGGAGGGGCTTTGGAATGAATTATGCCATCGAGTCTGGAGTTCTGGCTCAACGGGCAATTTCCAATTCTTTAGATTATGACAAACTCTGGAAATCTCAATTCAAGGAGAGGAAAAAGGCAGATATTGCTCGTAGAGGCATTTTTGCTTTACTTGGGAATCGTGCCTTTGAGTATGGAATGAGAAAAATTAAGGATGGCGATGAAGTAGATTGGGAAGAAATAAACCCCAGTGGCTGGAAGAAATCACTAATCTACAATACCTTCTATTCGATTGAGATGGCGAAAAAGACAGTATGGGATTCTTGGTGATGGACTCTACCGAATTATTATCCTACATTTTGTCTACTATATGTGTAATTGTAGGCGTCCTGATATTGTGGGGCGACAACGATTACGTAGTGCCTGCGTCAGGCCGTTCCCTGCGCCTTCCCTGTTCATTCCTCTTCTGGGTCTTGGCTGTTATTTTCTGGGCTATGGCAGTGGTTATAGATGATGAAGAAGAGAATCTATAATTATACCACACTATAGACAACACAATGTTTGACTTGGATCAGGTAGAAGAGCTGTACCGCACGATGTCCGAGAAACATCAAGAGGCTAGGAAATTATTGGGAAGGCCTCTGACTTTAGCTGAGAAAATACTCTTCGGACACCTTTTGAATTTAGACAAAGTTCCCACCAGAGGCAAATCCTATGTTGAACTTCAACCGGATCGAGTTGCAATGCAGGATGCAACGGCTCAAATGGCCCTACTTCAGTTTGCACTAACGGGCCGTTCCAGAGTGGCAGTTCCCTCTACAGTTCATTGTGATCACCTAATACAGGCCAGAGTAGGAAGAGACAGTGACCTGGCAGACGCAAATCAGGAAAGTTCTGAGGTATTTACCTTTCTAAAATCAGCTTCTGCCAAATATGGCGCAGGATTTTGGGAGCCTGGTGCAGGTATAATTCATCAGGTTGTCCTCGAGAATTATGCATTCCCTGGTGGAATGATGATTGGAACTGATTCTCATACACCTAATGCGGGAGGATTAGGAATGGTTGCAATAGGTGTTGGTGGAGCAGATGCAATGGAAGTTATGGCTGGTTTGCCCTTTACAATACGATGGCCAGGAGTAATTGGTGTTCATCTTACTGGAGAATTATCAGGTTGGACATCACCTAAGGATGTAATTCTCAAAGTTTGTGAAGAGTTAACCGTCAAAGGAGGAACAAGTCATATTGTTGAATACTTTGGCTCAGGAGCGTCTTCAATTTCATGTACTGGAAAAGGTACAATTTGTAACATGGGAGCTGAAGTTGGCGCAACAACCTCATTGTTTCCTTTTGATGCTAGTATGTCACGTTACTTGGATGCTACAGGGCGTTCCGGAGTTTCAGAATTAGCTAATAAAAATTCGTTATTGTTAGCGTCGGACTCTGAGGTTTCAGAGAATCCAGAAAAATTCTATGACCGAATTATCGAAATAAATCTATCTGAGTTAGAGCCAATGATTGTTGGCCCTCACACTCCAGATCTTGCCCGTTCGGTCTCTGAGTTAGGAGTAGAAGCAAAGAACAAAGGTTGGCCGACTGATATCAAAGCTGCACTGATTGGGTCATGCACAAATTCATCATACGAGGATATGGAGAGAGCTGCATCTGTGGCCAGCCAGGCAAAATCTGCAGGAATAAAATCCAAAGTTCAGTTCATGGTTACACCAGGTTCAGATACTATTGATCAAACAATTCGCAGGGATGGTCAGATGCAACTTCTGGATGATATAGGTGGTACCGTTTTGGCAAATGCTTGCGGACCCTGTATTGGTCAATGGAAACGTGAAGATGTATCTAAAGGCGAAGTAAATTCCATTGTATCTTCTTATAATAGAAATTTCAGTGGAAGAAATGATGGTAATCACCAAACATTGTCGTTCCTGACAAGCCCAGAGATAGTTACTGCAATGGCTCTTGCAGGTAGCCTTGATTTCAATCCACAAAAAGATAAGTTAATTGCAGCAGACGGAACAGAATTCTCTTTGGAACCTCCTACAGGTTCAGAATTACCTTCAAAAGGTTTTGAATCTAGTTTGGTAGGGTTCGTTCCACCATCCAAATCTTCGGTTGATCTGGAAGTATCATCATCAAGCAGAAGATTACAACTTTTGGAACCTTTCGAGGCAATTACCAAAGATGATTTGGCAGATCTCCCACTTCTCGTTAAGGTCAAAGGTAAATGCACTACAGATCACATATCTCCAGCAGGTATTTGGTTGCAATTCAGGGGACATTTAGACAATATTTCAGATAATTGCTACATTGGAGCTCATAATTCTTTCACAGAAGAGCAAGGAACTGCAATCAATCAACTTGATGGAAGTAAAGGAAAATTGCCTAAGGTTGCACGTAATTATCACGAAAATGGACAAGGCTGGGCAGTGATTGCCGACGTTAATTACGGAGAGGGAAGTAGCAGAGAACATGCAGCTATGTCTCCCAGATTCTTGGGTTGCAAAGTAGTGATTGCGAGGAGCATGGCCCGTATAGCTGAGACCAACCTGAAGAAGCAAGGAGTGCTGGCATTGACATTTGATGATGAATCTTCCTGGGAGTTGCTGAGAGTAGATGATCGCCTATCAATCAAGGGAACCGATAAACTTGGTCCTAATTCCAAGGTAACTGTGGAAGCAAAACACAGTGATGGAAGTACGGATTCCTTTGTTTGCAGCCATAGTATGGATGATTCACAGGTAGAATGGTTCAAGGCAGGTTCAGCCTTGAATTACTTGAGATCCAATAGTTAATCTGTTTTCAATGCACCGTGTTCTACGCCTTGTCCATTTCTAACCGAACCAATAATTTGCGCATTATCACCAAGAATCGATACTGATTTCTCCGCATCATTCTTGTTCACAATAATTATCATTCCCATCCCCATATTGAATGTTCGATACATCTCCTTGTCCTCGATACTTCCTTTTTCTTGTAACCAATCAAACACAGGGAGAACAGGTAATGGCTTATCAATCACATATTGATAATTGTCATTAATTCTACTGATATTGTCTAGACCTCCCCCTGTGATGTGAGCTATACCATGTACATCAATCTGGCCGATTAATTCCATGATTTCCTTGACATAAATTCGAGTAGGTTCAACAAGTTGTTTTCCAATTTCCTTGTCTCCATCAAACAATTTCCGGATTAAGGTGTATCCATTTGAATGAGGTCCGCTCGATTTCAGTCCGATCAGGACATCACCCTCAGAGATTCTGGTTCCATCGATTATATCTTCCTGTTTGACATATCCAACCGAAGTTCCTGCAATATCAAATCCGTGAACTAATTCAGGTAAAATAGCAGTTTCTCCTCCAGAAAGTGTACAATTTGATTGACGGCATCCTTCAGCTAATCCCATTCCAATTTTTGCCATCAAATCTTCATCTGGCTTGTCAAGAGCTACATAATCCACAAAACTGAGCGGTTCAGCACCAACACATATCAGATCATTGGTATTCATTGCTACACAGTCAATTCCAACTGTATGAATAGAATCCAATTCTTCAGCTAAGAGAAGTTTGCTTCCTACACCATCCGTACAAATGGCTAATGCCCCATCTCCAAGTTTTACTAATCCTGCAAATCCATTCTCTAATTTTATTGCTTCTCCATCGCCCTTTCTACCAACACTTTTAATCTGAGCAATCAAGGCTTCAGTGGCCTTCTCACTGGCATCAATATCTACCCCTGCCTCAGAATAAGTACTTACCATGGAGTTTACATCTGGGCGTAATAATTCTGCACAACGGTACTAACCTGCTTAATGTCAGTCATTCCTCTTTTCAGCATAGACTCAAGTATCTTCTGCCGCTTCTGAACCTCATCATCAAATTGTTTTGGAGAAACACCTGCAGCCTTGGCGATCCTTTCACGTAGTTTGCTAGGCACTCCAGTCTCAACTAGTTGGTTAGTTTGCCCATTCCACTTGAACAAGGTGTTGAGTCTTGGTTTACTACCTTCAAGTCCCGCTAGTTCTGATACTTCAGTTAGCGTGCGAATGTGTTTTCCACCAACCGCAATCTTGCTTTGCATGATTATCAGATGCAGCGCATTCATCATTATGGCTGGAACATCCATAGGTGGATTGATTAACCTTGAAACTGTTTCTTGAGCTGTGTTAGCGTGAACAGTACCAAAACATCCCTCATGTCCTGTGTTCATGGCTGTAAACAATGTTTTGGCCTCAGGACCACGTACTTCACCAACGATTATTCGGTCAGGTCTCATACGCAAGGTATTCTTCAATAATGAGTCCATATCTACCTCTGGTTCTTCGGGTTTTGTTGAGTTGAAGGTTTCAAGCTGTACATGATGCTCATGCATCAACTGGACTTCTGCAACATCTTCAATTGTAATCAGGCGGTCCTTGGAAGGTATGAAAGCTCCAAGTACATTTAGCGTAGTTGTTTTCCCTGAACCTGTTCCTCCGGCAACCAGTATGTTACATGGTGCAGATCCCATTCCGTCAGCAAACACCCATAGCAATGATGCCAGCCTTGGTGAAATGGTTCCGAATTTCATTAAATCCACGACAGTCAATGGATCACTCAGCTGTTTTCTTATGGTTAGAGTAGGACCATTCGGGGAAACAGGTGGAATAGTAGCATTCACTCGGCTACCATCAGGTAACCTACCATCCAGCAGCAGGTTACCGGGGCCAACTTTCCTCCCTACATATTTTGCGACTTTCTGAATAATCGAAGTCGCTTCATCCCCTGTCATTTTCAGGTTGGTGACACACATTCCGTGTTTTCGATGTGCTACCATGATTGGTTTATCTGGATGATTGTACATTATTTCTTCCAGATTATCATCATCCAATAACGGTTTCAAGACACCATAACTTGGGGATTTGGTCGCTTTTGTGACTTGGTAAAGTGGTCGCTCAGCATCGGGTCTTTCCACGATGTTGGCTGCGGGGTATTTTTCAATAATTCGTCCTTGTTCCATATTTATAC
>Ga0187827_10003303_pt1 | contig 20941 bp, 16 predicted proteins | sample ETNtaG_39_FD_167969 | JGI IMG/M metagenome (GOLD analysis project Ga0187827, IMG submission 167969) | Marine microbial and viral communities from oxygen minimum zone, Eastern Pacific Ocean - ETNP2014_SV_150_PacBio MetaG (Illumina Assembly) | ecosystem: Environmental > Aquatic > Marine > Hypoxic... | reverse complement strand
CTATATTATTCCTTGACTCAGCATATAATATATGTGTGATACCCTTAATTTCTAAATCATCAATAATTGCATCAACTTCTTTTAATTGATACTTATCATATCTCCTGTAATAAGATTCTCTAATGTAACCTCTGTCCAAGTAGAAGTTTCTAATTTCATTTACAATTAATATTTTAGATGTTGGAGGTGTGTTCTTATTGATGTACTGAAAAATCTTGCTTGATCTGTCATACATTGCCAGATAATCTTCCGTATTTGCTCCTTTTGAAAAGAAAGCCAGCTCTTCTCTGTTGCAATAAATACATAATCCGAAATTTAAAACCAGAAATACGCTGAATATAATCTTTATCAGATATCCAAAATACTTACTCCGATTATGAATGGCCCAAATAACATATCCGCTTAGTAATGCCAGAAATGGGATAATTGGCAAGATGTATCTAACTGCAGGAAACTTAAAAAACCAGAAGAAATAAAATATACCTGAGAAGATACTTACAAGCAATATAGGCCTACCATTTTTCCTTAGAAATAATAAAGCGGGTAGAAAGGCAAGAAAAAACGGACCTAACTGGCTTTCGTTACCACCAAAAGTCTTTCCAGGGTAATGGGTCAGAAACCATGGTGAAACAATAAAATTTATCAGATTCTTATCCATACCAAAGCCATAAGGCTTATACCAACCACTCTCACCAATATACTTGACATAACAAGGATAAAGCGGATTGCCAGTATATAAGTACAATCTGATATAATACGGAAATATAATGATTACTACGATAATACTGAAGATAACGAAGCTTTTGGTCAGATCCCTATAGTTCTCTTTATGGAGAAACCCATTTACAATTAATATGAGACCAATGATAACCGGTGTAATAAGTCCCAGGTATTTTGTGTCTGCGGCAATGCCACACATTATGCCTGCACATACCAGCCATTTTATTTCAGCACTGGAGTCTCTTAACATTATTGCATAAAAACCCATAAACGTATAAAACGCCCATCCTATATCAACATAAGCATATGTCGCCTGAGTATAAACTCCAGGAGTTAAAAAGAATATTGCTGCAGCCAGAAATGCAACTTCCCTGTTTATATAACGTCTGCCAAAAGCGTAAATTGCAAAAATCCCAAAAATAGCCATAGAGAAATGGAATAACTTAGCCAGAAGAGGATTATCAAATAACATTGCTAATGTAAAAAGCATTTCCATAAAATATGGCCATATAGAGCGGGAAGTATATGGTATAAAGGTAACCAGGTGATGTTGGGCAAAATACCTGGCATCTGAAAGATGATAAACCAGTGTATCATTACCTTTTGCCGGTGCAACCGCACCAATTAGTGTAATCAAAAGAGATAAGGATACAAGGACCGTCAGGAATATCAGAAGCTTACTGCTGTATATAAATTTGAAGTCGTAGGACAACAATCGGTTTGTCTTTGCAAATGAATACGCACTCCTTGAAGAAACAAATGCCGACAATATTAAAGCCAATAACATCCATTTAAGAAACAGAATGTGGAGTAGACCAAGAAAGAATACCAAGAATGAGATAAAACCCATCCCAAGTGCAAAAGAGAAGACAACCGCCTCAATTCTGTGCAGGGTCTTTGTGATATTCAAGACTATGAGAAGTCTATAACCAATTATCAGTGCAACAGAGACAAATAATGTGAATAAAATCAGTGTCTTTATAACTAGCATCGGCAATACTATACTACTTTGAATGTAACCTCATAATTTTAATATAATTTGCGGGTTGCAAGAAAACATCCTCTTGCTTGAATAGATCTATCAGCGGATAACCAAAGTAATTCTTACCCTTAAGATCATTATCTAAGATCAAGAAGGAAGTACGACGCATAAGTCAAATGCCTTCGAAGCTGTTTCAAACCTAATACACATTAATAATTTATTCATTTCAAAGAAACCAAGTCTTTTAGCGATAATTATGCCCTTTCTCCTACTAAAATCACAAACTTCATATCTATGAAGCAATCATCTTCTGTTTCCCTCATATTATAATCCTCTTTTCCCTTCTTATCTAAATCTCTATGCATTTGCATGATTTCTACCTGTGTCTTGGATTCTAATCCGGAATTGTCAAGCCAATTCTTTATGCTAGCCTGCGTCATCCAGAATATTGACTCTTTAATATTGGTAAAACCTGACCGTCGTAAAAGAGTTAAAAGATCATTATCCATAAAAGTAAGTCTTTCCTCCTTAAACTTAAACATTTCTGTATAAAATGGCTTAACATGCTCAGAAGGCGGAACACCTTCGGAGAAAACTATCTTGCCTCCTTTCCTAATGACTCTATAACATTCATCCATGGCCTTTTGTATATCTTCCAGTATATGATGAAATACCATTCGCGCTGTAACCTTTGTAAATCTCTGGTCTTCAAACTGAAGTTTACATGTATCCATCTGAATAAATTCCTCATTACCTACTTTATGTTCAATCGCACGTGAAAGCATATCAGGGGAGATATCAATCCCTATCACCTTCTTAACAAATGGCGAAATGGTATGAGCAATTATTCCGGTACCAGTGCCTATATCCAAGACCACATCTTTAGAATTAAAATTGTCAGCATCTAGAAATGCATGAAGATACTCACCCTTTATTGCCCATTCTAATCTTTGATAGTTTTTTGCGCGTAATTTCCAAAATTCCTCTCTCTTGTTATGTATCATTTTCAGTTAATTCCTCCAATATCTTATCAACACTCTTGTTTTTTATGTTAAAGGCGAGTCTGGACATCCAGACAAATGTTGCCAGCACAGCATAGGCAAATACAAGCCAATAAAGAATATTTGCATTAATTATTATTTGAAGTATCACTGACAATGTAATTATGTTCATAAAGGTTGGGAATGTGCACAGTTTATGAATAAAACTGAATAATTGCTTAATGGTATTTTCTTTTTTTTGCATCGTCCCTTCAAGTTTTTGCAGCTTTTTAAAGCTAATATCCCTCTTACTATTTATAACCTTTCGCATGACCCATGAATCTTTTAAGTCATCAGAAACCGATATCAAAACAGTAGATATCCCTGCAATAAATCCAATAGTAATGGAATGAAGAACGTCTATGTCCCTGTAAATACCCAATCCGAGACTAAAGAAGATAGAGACGTTAACGGCATAATGCACTACACTATCAAAGTATGCACCAGTTACCGTTACTTCTTTTCTGTACCGAGCTACTTCACCATCAACATGATCTATCAAATACCAGAATTGCAAGGTGAATATGCCTACTAAAAACCCTAAATCCGTTCCAAGCTGTAATAAAAAACATGCTGAAATTCCTATCATAAAGAATATTATAGTTACATTATTCGCAGATATACCTAACAAGAGGGCAACCATTGTTAGGTATATTGAAAATGGTCTGCAGACATGCTTACCATGCCACGTATCAACTTCTCGCCTGGGAAACTGGCAGATCTTTCTGAGCTCTTGTATGTTTTTGTTTATTATTATCATTTTGACACCACCACACCACTTGCTCTCCAAGAAAGAATCTTAGACTTTACAGTTTCAAAAACCAACGAAAAGATTTTTTCACGACGTTGAACACCAACCAAGACAGGAATACTGATCAAAAGAAAGCACGTTATCTTTAAAAAAGCCGTAGCAAATATATTAGGAAAGTTTACGATTGCATCTATCCACAGGATATTCATTAAGAAGTAGATGTAAAATATCATTATCTCAAAATGAAACCTTACAATACTACGCCACGCCATAATATGATTTGATGCTAAAGTGAAAACTACTAAAAAAAACAATAAATATGATATTGATGTGCCAAAGGCAACACCTGTAATTCCCCAACCAAAGGTGATAAACAGATAATTCATACCTATGCTTACGGCAATCATAATTCCATAGAGCGGTATGAGTAATTTTTGTTTATTAATCGTAAACAGTAATGTTGAAGACATTTCATTTACTACAATAAAGAAATAACCAAAAACTAAAATCTTCATAACATCAAGACCGTCTTTGAACTGAGGCAATACAGAAAGAACTACTAGTTGAACCAGGAATATGATTATTCCTAGCAAGACAGGTCCCAGGCGGCTGATTAAATAGGTAGGCTTTAATATCATACTCTTTATTTCCATTACATCCTTCGTAGCACCATATTTTTCCTGAATATGTGGAAATATCACAACATTAAAAAACCTTGGTAGCGAACCAATTTGTCTAACTGCCATAATGCCTATTGTATAGAAACCCAATTGTTCAATTCCAAGCATCTTACCGATCATTATTTTGTCAATACTTAGGAATGTATGATAAAGTATACCAGACAAAAACATTGCTAAGCCTATCTTAAGCAGATGCCATATTTGAACCAAATCAAATTCCAAAGAAAACCTGATATTTCCCCATCTTTTTGCAAAATAAAAAGACAAGGCTGTTGAAACGACCATCCCTGCGGCAAATCCATTTACGTCAAAAAGGTATGCACCGGGAAGCGCAAACACCGCAACAAACAAAGAATTAAAAACAACCACTTTACTCAATATAGAAATCTGCTTTCTTGCTCTTAAGATAGTGAGCACCAGGTTATACATTTGAGTCACAAAAACCAGTACCGCAACAATCTTCACACCAGTCTTTAATATAGGGTCTGTAAACAAATAAAATGAAAGTATCCAGATTACAACTGAACCGACCAAACTTATAACAATAAGATATGAAAATGTTACATTCTGTATTTTTCCGGCTTTTGCTACTTCTTTCGCCCCTATACATTGTGGCACCTCACGATAAAGCGAATTTTTTATGCCCAGGCATATATACGTTCCATAAAGTAAAACCACACTTAAAAGCGCCCAGCTTCCAGCTCCGCTAACACCTAAAATCTTTTTAGAGAAGACACTCACAACAATGCCGATAATAATGGTAATATAATTAGCCCCAGAGTAAAGTAGGGTGTCTTTTATAATAATATGTTTTTGCTTCATAAATAATCTAATGTTTCTAAGGCAGATTTCACCAATTTATAAATCTTCCAAAACCAGAAGACTTTGGATTTGCTCTCTGCTGACTATTGGCACACAGTGCGCATTATATTCATATTTCAATAGCACTATTACACCGGAATAAATTATCTGCTTGAATGCAGGGTATTTGATATGATGTTTAACAGATTCCAAGCAATATGTTTATCTAAACTTTCCAGAAACGTACTTTTCTGTTATTGTAAATTGGTATTGAGGCATGCAAACAACTAAGGTAACACTATAAATTTCTGCTAATAAAAGCAGCAACCCTTTCGGAAGATTTACCGTCCCGGGAAGAAACGAAAGGCGAAATAAGATTTTCCTGGAGAGCCACCCAATCTTCTAAAGGTAAGAGGCCTTCTCCTAAATCCCGGCATAAATTTAAAGCCTCCTCAAACGTTCTAACTGAAGCGCCAAGACCATACTCGGCAAATCGAAAAGCATCCGGATGAAACGAAAAGTTCATATTGACAACCGGCTTCTTTAGAATAGTCGCCTCAAGACATGCTGACGAACAACTATTAAAGACCACATCACTCACATTTATTAAATCAACTGCTAGTCCACTACCAATCAGCTTAATGTTAGATGATAATCCACCATATTTATTAGTTAATCTTTGAAAAAAATCAACATTTTGTAATCCGCGAGGAAACTTAAAAAGAAAATTTACATTAGTAACTTTCTGGGCAATCCTCAAGAAATAATCGACTGTTCGTAAACTCTCAGAAGAGGTTGAACCGTTGCCCGCAAATCTAGCAAAATATTCCAGTACTAACCCCCCTGTAACAACAAGTGCAATCGGTTTTTCAGTAGACCATTTAAATTCTTTACAAAATGAATCTTTCTGTTCTCCTAGCATTCCAGTAAACATATTTAGCTTATCATACTTCGGACACCCCGTAACTATAATCTTATCAGAGCTTATCCCCCAACGCCGCAATATGCTTTTCGTATATTCTCCCCATACGGCAATATTATCCGATTGTAGGGGCACATATGTAAGCCGAGCACCAGGCAGTCCGTGAGAGACAACAAGTGTTTTAATATGCTTCCTTCTAGCTGATATCACCAACGCTCTATTAAACGGAATTACGTCTTCGTCTACGATGACATACTCAGGTCTGACTTGATCCAATGCACTATTTATATTACGACACATCTCTACCATACGTTGTGTTTCCCACCTGAGAAACATTCTGACCTTATTCCAAAAAATTGGCAGAAAGTCGATACCTTTAAAACAAAATGTTTTTTTCTCATGAAAAGTATCCCAGATTTCAGATTCATTAAAATCAAACTCCTTTCTTTTATAGCAAGAAAGGCCAGGCATGAGCAATGAGTATCTTTTCGAAAGGGACGCTATTTGCCGTATTCTCGAAATCTCTCTGATTTGCAAAGAGCTCACCCCGAATTTTAGTTTTAATTCTCGCGCAACAGGCATTAGAAGTAACGAATTGCCTGAAAAAAATATTTTATCCCTACAAAAGGCATGAGTAATGGATGCAAGCGTCTTAATTACAAACGAACTTAACCAGGGAAACCTTTCTACCGAATGATTATTTTCTTGTTGAATATAAGTGTACGAGCAGTTAAAGGCCCATCTTTCATTTAGGTTATCTAATAACGTTGGAACAATTGATTCAACATTAGGAGAAAAAAAACTATCTCTGACTTCTTGAGTCGTAAAACGGGTCGTCACTAAACGACAAGAACCTTCTTTTTGATGTATCCTTTCCAGGAGATAAAAGGCAAGAAGAACTGAAAGAAAATGGAAATTAAAAGTACGGGCACATAACATTTCAAGACGTATTCCACAATCATTGGAATAGACCGTAGATATGTCCTTAAACCATTCTGTACTTAAGCGATGAGCAAACACATTTATTTCATTGATTTGCTTCATTCCATTATCGAAATAATAATCCTCATCAACAAAAGGAATTCCTTTTTCCATAAGCATTCCACCTGAATATGCATTACAAACAATCCATCTCTTAACTTTCGTAGTACCATATTGCTGGAGAAGGGACTGTGCACTTTCAGAACCTTGTACTAAAATGATTGGCAATTCATTCATTTCTGCATAATCTATAACTTTAATGACAACTTAATAATATCCTAATTTTCATACGTTTAATGTGCATAATAAAATTCAAAGGATAAAATCAAAGATAATAATTTAAGAAAATTTACTGGGGTGGGGATGAGTTGAATCACTACCTAGTATTTGGGGAAAATTGGTATTACATCATTTGACTTGTTTGCATAAATTGTATAAATTTCGCCAGTTTTATACCGATCTTCATATTCTTTAAGTGCTTCAGGGTCAGGAGTTACTCCAATACCACTATTGTTAGGCAAGACAATACTACCATTTTCTAGCTGAGGGTCCCACTGCACTAAATCATTTTCTTCATCGTTGTCATAAAACTGATGAGGCCCTGGCGCACCATTACAGGTTGATAAAACCTGAAGTGCTGCAATATATCCCAAAGAACTTCCACCATGCGCTCTGCAAACTACTGAAATGTTTGCATCGGCCAGAAACTGTGAGATATACCATAGGGCGCGTAAACCTCCAACTTCATACATGTCAAGGATAAAGACATCACCAATTCCATTCAGAGCACACTCAACTACTGATTGAGGAGAGTGCAAAAGTTCATTCACTCCAATGGGGATGAGCGTCCTCTCCCTCAAGGATGACAAGCCAGACGCTTCCATCACCGGTTGCTCCAAACAAGAAATATTGATATTTTTTTCGTCAAATTTTCGCAGAGCCATCAACGCAGTTGAGATTTTCCATGCACCGTTGACATCCAGGTGAAATGGGATCTCATCGCCTACCTTCGCACGAATCTCCTCCAACATTTGAATGTCTTCATTTACAGACGTGTTGTGCTTCGCGACTTTGACAAACAAATTTTTATGCCCTTTTTGAACAAACCGATCGGCATCTTTAGCCATCTTTTCAAAATCAGAAACGGGTAGATTGACAACCACAGGAACACGATGTGTCAATCGCCCCCCAAAAAGATCCGCTAGGTTCCCCTCCGCCTCTTTTGCTTGAGCATCAAGCATCGCCATCTCAAAAGCGGCCCATGCCGCTGCTCCGAGATCATTCATATGGCCAGTCCGCATCCAGCCACTTCCATATAATACTCGGTGCCCGATAACATTTGTATGTGCAACATCCTTCCCTTGTACCTCACCGACCATTCTTTTAAGAGTACTTAAACAATGCTCGTTTGGGAAAAAATTAACCATCTCACCATAGCCAACTACTCCCTGATCAGTCGTTAACTCAACTAAAAATATTGTTGTTCCATTCCTTTGACTCCAGGTTGCTTCAACTTTTTCCTTAAAAGGAATGGATATGCCTTTAATTTTAACGTTTTTGATAAGACCCATAATTATAACCCATCACAATTCATGCATGGAGCAAAATTATTTTTATGCCCCTGCTTATGACTTTCACGTACACCCTTCATTATTGATCCATGCCAAATATCGTAGATGCTTTCATCGTTAACATTCCCTACACATAATTTCCCATAAAAATCATTATCACAAAGCCACACGGAACCATCAAAATGAATGTCAAGGCGTTGCCATAACAATCGACATGGAGTTGCATTCCTCAGACTTTCAGCATTCGATTCATATTGCCGAATCAAATGTTCTTTGATAGCAATCTGGTCAACCATATCTTGCCAACGTTCTCGTACCGCATCAATTTCCCCTCTTGTTTCCGAAACTACTGTCATTTGTAATCTGGTTTTCGTTTTGGAATATGGAAATTCGTTCTCTCTAATTTGATGAAACCGAATGATGTTTTGCACAACCCTTTCAAAGTCAGCTCCAACACGTATTGACTCATATATATTCTTTGTGTCTGCATCAACCGAGAAAATAATCAGGGTAGGCCCCGCCGAAAGAATATTCCTACTTTTAGTTTCATCCAGTTGATTTGCATTGGTATTAAACATAACATCAAGCAATCCTTTTTTTCTTGCATAGGTAATCATTTCTGGCAATCTAGGGTTCAGAATTGGCTCTCCGCGAATGGATAATTTAATCGAGCATAAACCATTATCTATTCCTTCATCAATAATACGCGTATATAGGCCATAATCCATAAGTCCAAATTCCTCTCTCCTTTTCCTAAATGTAGGGTCACTCTGAAAGCACATCTTGCATCGTAAATCACAGACCGAGGAGCTTTCTAAACCTAAATGAATAGGAAATTCTCTAACTTTTAATTCATGAGGATATTTATGCCAATGATGACGATATCTAAGGTATTCAAAACAATCTCCACTGCCCATCCTCCTTATAGCCTCTTCAATTTCAGTTGAGGCAAAGCCGGAATATTGAGCAGCTCCTGCCTCATTTCCACAATAATTTCCACTTCGAAGCAGCTCCAAGATCACAGTGTGATCTTCTATGATTTCCTGACCCTGAGTTGTGGAAAATTTCATTGCAGCAATTGTATTAATCAACGACACAATATTTTTGTCAAACTGTTCCTGACACATCTTGCCTGTCAGCTTAAATTTCCTTTCTGTCATCTGTAAACCAGTTGAATCCATCCTTCCTCCAAATCTAGAAAAAAACGACCTTCTTGGACATGCTGGACTGCATAGATTTCTCTATAAATTCCACAACAGAGTAGGCAGAAGAAAAGTCAGTTTCAACCTCTATTCCCCTATTGATTGCCCCAGCGAACTCTATAACTTGTTCAAGTCTATCGTCATTCGGCTTCAGTGAATAAGTATGACAAGGAGCAGGTATACAATTTTCATCACGGCCTGTTAGGAACACAACCTTATTAGAATCAACTTCATAGGTTGCAGTTCCCTCCGTCCCTTCGATACGCAAGTAGCTTAATGACGGAACAATATAGTGATGAGTTAATATTGCAGTAGCCCCACACTTCATCTGTAACAGGGATATCGTTGAATCATCACAAGTTGAAAGGGATTGTAAACAATGATTTATTGAGTATACGCTTAATGGCTTGCCCAATAAATATTGCAATACTTCAAAAGAGTGCGAACCCAGCATTGACAATGGTCCCCCAAAGCATTTTTGAGGGTTATTACGCCAAGAATCTTTAGGAAAATTAAAAGCCCCACCATGAGAAATCACCATCTCTAAATGAACAGGACGTCCAATTTTACCGTCCTCTTGTAATTGCTTTATAAATCTAATACCATTTTTCCGGCGGTAATTGTGTCCGATCATAAGAACTTTCTGGCTCTCTTCAACTAACTGCCCAAGTTCTTTTGCCTCACTTATAGTATTTGTCATAGGCTTTTCAAGAAAAACATGCTTTTGGGCTTCCAGCGCATGCTTTGCTAGCTCAAAGTGGCTATCGTGCGGGGTAACAACAAAAACAGCATCAACACCAGGGTCAACGAGAACGTTTGCATAATCTTCACAACCAACGCTATTAAAAAGAGCAGCAAACTCATCTGCCTTTTTTCTTTGCTTGTGAACGCAATATTTGATTTTATATAAGCCGCTATCAACAAGTCTCTGGACAAGCGCCTTTCCATAACTACCTAAGCCAATTACAGCTACATTAATTTGTGTATAATTCACACATTTCTTGTGCATAGGATATTTCCTGGGAAAGCTATTAGTAAATCTAAATCAATTAGATGGATTGAGGCAAAACAAACATGTCAAAACTTTTTATCCTTCTTATTATCCTACCCGACTCTTTTTACCTTTTGTCTTTATGAGCGATTCTTTTGGTATGCCTAAATTCATGCTCTTATTTATGCCCATAAGTCTCTCATAAACAATCTCTTCCAACCGTGGAGTTGGAATTTGTGACATATTTACATGTAAATCCTGGCGATCACCCAAACCTAAAAGATACGCCTCTTCATCTCTAACAAACCCATTTTTTAAAGCATATTCGTACACAGGTGTTTTAGGAAGTGGCAATAGAAAACCTGCGCTTGGATAAATCCTATTGGCTTCACAGTAATCAAAAGTTTCATTTAATGTTTCCTCCGTTTCTTGAGGATAGCCAATGACGATGCTAACCCAGGACGCAAGTCCTGCTTCATCCATAATTCTCTTATGGGTTGAAATAAGTTCAGTATTAAGCCTCTTGTTCATCGCTTTTAGAATTTTAGAATTCGCTGACTCAAGAGAATAACTTAACCCGTCACAACCAGCTCTTTTCATTTTTTTTGCGAGAAAGGCGTTGTCATCATTTAACAAATCTCCTCGACACGCAGCATTCCAATGAATGCCCAGATCCGCCTCAATCAATAAATCAAGAAAGCGATCACACCATTCTGTTCGAAAGAAAGTAATCTCATCCCAGAAATTAACGAAATTCACATCATATTTCTTTTTCATCTGCTTCAATTCTGAGATAACATTTTCAGGAGACCTATATCGATAACCGTTGGACTTAAAAGTATGGTAACAAAAAGTGCAGCGATAAGCACAACCACGTGAAACGCACAGAGACAGAATCTTTCTATCCTCAAACGGAATAGGACACGGTTCATTAACATTATCCTTTCCTCTTTCAATATACCCATGAATATCAAAAAGTTCCCAGTTAACAAACGGAAGCACGTCTATATTTTCAATTCCCGAACGCTGCGGTGTATGATAAATTTCCCTGTCATTAATATAACTTATGCCCTTAACATTTTTTAATTCGTCATTTTTGTTCAAACAATCCAACAATCGAACGATTGTTATATCTCCCTCTCCAATAACTGTGACATCCACATCGGTTTTTTGCAACAAAATCTCAATTATAGAAGATGCTACAGTATTCCCAGCAACAACTATAGCTTTTTCATTATACTTCTTGGCTATGCCCGCAATCGCCTTAACCTTTTTAAATCCATTAACCATAGCTCCCATAAGAACCACATCATATGATCTTGAAGAGAATTCTGCTTTAATTTCTTCGTCTGAAAAACGATAAAGATCAATATCAAGAATATCAAGATCATAACCAGCTTCTGAAACTGCCGTAGCGATATACCCTAGCCCAATTGGCAATAATATTCTGTGACCTCCTCCCCTAAGACATACATTAACAATTAGTACTTTCATTTTCTCACAACTCTTCCATAGCCATATTTTGAGTATTTAGCTTTCTAACAAGTAGTAATATAAAACTTTGCAAATTCAAACTCTTCATGGGTGTCAACATTGATAAATGGCCCATTATTATTAAATTCTACCTGACGCTTTTCACCATATAGGCCAGCTAAAGTTGCATTTGGCGGACAGTTCCTAGGGATATTCTTTCTTCGTATTACATCACAGTAGCCGTCATGTTTATATAATTGTGGAAGGAGTTGGCTTTGGTAAAACTCATCAACCGTCTTTCCTTCAAGAAAGGGGTTAGCCCATCCCTGTTCATCAACAGTCAACATCCAATAAGGGTGCCAATGCCCCACATCTCGAACTGAACGCACAGAGTCAGCCTCTGTATTAAGCAACCGCTCTATGCACCGGTCAATTAGTCCCTGAGACCGTAAAGGTGTAGTAGGTCGGAGTAAAACTATAATATCCGGTGAATAACCTTCACTATCCTCCAACCAGTCAGCAACATGCCCTAGAACTGGAGTATCAGATATCAAATCACCTGAAATATCGAAAGGCCTTAAAAAAGGAACCTCTGCACCATATTCCTTGCCAATTTGCGCAATTTCATGGCTATCAGTTGAGACTATAACCCGATCAATAAGACGTGAATCCAAACCATCCTCTATAGAATGAGCAATAAGCGGTTTATTGCCTAAGGGTTTAATATTTTTACCCGGCAAACGTTTCGATCCTGACCTGGCAGGAACAACGGCAATAATTTTCATATTAAAGAACTTTTTCGAGACGTAATGATTGCTGTGAACGAAGCAGCGCATCAATTATTTTCATACCGTGAATACCATCCTGCAATGAACATAACGGGGTGGTCTCCTCCCCCCGACATAGACCAATAAAGTGCTTGAGTTCATTGAGGTACATTACCTGATGATCGTTACCAAAGTGAAATTGATCAGTTTTTTGATTCTCCTTATTAAATACATTGACAGAAAGATTATACACGTCCCAAAAAATGTTGCCGCGGGAACACTTAATCTCCATAAACTTAGAATGCTTCCTGCCAAACATATCCTGATGGATAGTACCGACCAAGCCAGACCGAAACCTAACTTGCATTTCTGCAATATCGTCCGTTTCAACCTCCAGGTCTGACACCCGACCATTAAAGCCAAAAACTTCCTGTACTTCTCCAAAACACCAATGGGCAATATCCACAATATGACTTTGGTCCAATAACGATCCCCCGCCAAGAGATTTCTTAGCCATGTAAAATGACCTATAGTCTTCATAGGGGTGCCAGTCTGGCAAGTATTCACTGAACTCACCATAAACATACAACGGCCGTCCAACCAGTTGTGAATCAACAACTTCTTTGAGTTTACGACCGTGCTCAGAAAACCGAAAACAGTATGCAATCAATATTTTCAGATTTTTTTCTGAAACTATCTTTTGCAATTCCTCAATCCCCTCCAAACTATGAAATAGAGGCTTCTCAATTAACAAGTGGACACCTTCTCTCGCAAGATGTAATGCGTGATCTTTATGGAGAGCAGTTGGAGAGCAAATTAAGGCAGCATCTAGATCGGCAAAAGATATTTGATCAATTGCTTCGTAAAGCTCTGAAACACCAAACTTAGTTCTACACTCATCACGGCGGTCACTCCTCGGGTCAACTACCACTATATCGGATGACGGAAAACCCAAAGTAATAAGGTTTTGGATATGTCTTTGTGCTATAGAACCTGCTCCTACAACAGCAATTTTCATTATTTCACTCCAGTTAAATTAATTAAACTCTTAAACGCTATAAATATTGAGCCCTTGTTCACCTGAAATTCCAACTGCGGCAACACCTACTTGAGAAATATCATCGGGCAGTGGATTGGTTAGCCACTTATTTTTGCCAATAACAACTAAACCAGAGCGATAACATGCAGAATTATCGGCAGAGGCAACAGCAACGAATGGCATGCGGCTTAAGATAGACTGATTTGCAGATACCAAAATTTGGTTATTCTCTCGTTTATCAATATCGAAAGAAAGCTGTTCCAATTTGGGAAGTCCCGTGACTGATACGGCAGCCTCCTGCGCATTGGCATAACGCCATATTACATTCGGATAACTGTCTCCTATAACCTCAATACGGTTATATATATCAAGTAACTTATCAACAGCATTATTACGGCGATCATGTTCAAAAAAAGAAATTATAGTGTCTTGACCGGCGGATGTCCTCTCAAAGGCCATAATAATTTCCTTATCAGTCATTGTATGGACAGGACTTGCCAGATCAGGGCAACGAAACATGTACCGTTTCTGGTCTCCGGCTAGCTGGTAATTGTCCTTGTCAGGGTGATACCAAGACCAATCAGCAGGGGCGCTAGACCAGTCACATACTTCCCGCAATGCACGCCCATCGGACTCAATATTATCCCAATTAATATTCCCAGAACAACAAGAATAATCAAAAGGAATAATTTCCTCAAGCCACCCGGAAGTATCGTCATTTTCAATACGCCCTCCGGCTCTAAAGCAAGACGGGAAAAATTTTCTTTCAATGAGCAGTCTGGCCAAAATATTATCGTATTCGTTGGTAAAAATCCAATCCGCGCTCCACTCGTTGGCCTTACCGGATTTTGCCGGCTGATGATAATGCCAATAGACCCCATCACCATGCTGCGCCATATCTTTCCCATAACGGTTTATGTAATGGTCATAAATTTTGTGGTATCCCATTGGCCGATTGAAAGGGTTAGTCAAGAAACCACTTAAAGTTAGAATAAACCAAGACATAATTATTCCGTTTCCTTCCTTATCCTTAACTTTAAAACGGAAATCCTCGGAAAACAGCCTGTCGGCTAAGCCATCAACTTTTGCCCAACTGTTCAAAATATCAGGCTTTGCCGGATCATCTATAAGACCCTCTGTATCAATAGCAGTAACCACATACAAAGTATTTTTTTTCACAGTCAAACTTTTTGATAAAGTGAGAAAAATTTATATCCCATGTGATTTTTATCTATTATCCCGGACAACATAAGCCTTTCTTCTTGAGAAAAAAACTGAGGGGAAGATTTCCCATATGGATCACCATAATTAAGATAGCGTTCAATTACGTCAAGGCAGTCAATCTGGGAATAGCGTTCACGAAGGCTTACCCGTTGGTCAACGTGGGAAACAAAACGGTCAAGACTTAACGGAGAAAAATACCATGGTCTGTTAAATAAAAACCCCACACACCTTTCTCTTAACATGCGCATTACTAATGAGTTCGCATTACCTGAAACAAAAATGAGCAAAAGCCCCTTCGGTTTTAATAGCCCGACTGCCTTTTGAAGGGCACCCATTGGATCCTTATGATACTCAAGTGATGCCCAAAAAGTTATAACATCGAAACTATTTTCATTAGCAGGAAATTCGCAGAACCTGCCGTTAAAAGGTTTAAGTTCATGAAGTCTTTCCGCAACTTCACAGGCAGCCTGTGATGGCTCAACCCCACTTACCTCAAGACCTGCCTTCTGAGCAAGTGAAAGAAAAAAACCAGAATTAGCTCCAATGTCAAGTATACTACGTGCGTTAGGATGACATCGTTTAATCGTATTAATACCAGTAAGATACTTCTCACGGTCAATATCCTGCTGTCCTCTCGTAGAAAGTACAGCTTTTGCCCAGACCTCCCAGGCTGGCGACAAAGCAAAATGCTCAGCTAATACCGATTCTGTTAATTGAGGAGATAAGTATACTATATCACAATCAGGACAACGAACAAATAAACTTTCTTTTTTAACAAATAGTAATTCAGATTGGCTTGAGCATTCCAGAGGGCAAAGAACTTTTTCATAAATAAGTTCATGCTTTGCCCGCTCATTAAGCACTTCCCATTCCTGCATTAATAGCCGAAAATGTTCATCCCGCCCCTCAGCACTAGACAACTCGGAAAACTTATTCATTCCTGGCATTTTTCAACCGCTTCTATTGTTACATCCACAACTTTTCTCATTTGCTCATCTGTCATTCCGACCCAACATGGTACATCAATAAAATTATTAAATGTTTTTTCGCTTATTGGATAGTTCCCCTCCTTGAAGCCAAACATCTCTCTATAAATTGGTTGCAAATGGACTGGAGGGAATGACAACCTATGATCAACTCCCCGCTCATGCATGGCCCTGATAACATTGTCCCTGTTTACATTGTCGGCAAAGGACAAACAATACATATACCAGCTTGGTCGATCGGCATAATCAGGCAGGTACGGCGTCTTTATTAATGGGTGCCCCTTGAATGCATTGTTATAAAATGCCGCGATTCGTCCCTTTTCCTCCATAATCCAATCCACACGCTTAATTTGCTCAACACCAAAGGCTGCGGCAAGATCGGTCAACCTATAGTTGTGCCCGATCATAACATGCACATATCGCTCACTTTGCCCCTGGTTTCTTATAACTCTACATTTATGAGCTAGGTCAGAATCATTAGTGGTTATGACTCCTCCTTCTCCCATAGTCACATTTTTATTAGCAAAAAAGCTGAATGAATGTACTCGGCACTGAGTCCCAACCTTACTCCCTTTGTATATAGCACCAAAGGATTCTGCACTATCAGACAATACTTTAATTCCAAATTCTTTAGCCAAGAGATTAATCTCGTCAAAATCCGCTGGCTGGCCTTTCAAATCTACTGGCATGACAACTTTTGTACGATCAGTTACCACACTCCGAATAGTCTCTGTAGTAACATTAAAAGTCTGCGGATCCACTTCACAAAATACTGGTATAGCTCCACAGTACAAAACAGCATTAGCCGAACTTATATATGTCAAGGTCGGTAAAACAACTTCGTCACCATTGCCAACACCCAAAGCCATTAGTGCTGCGTGTAAAGTTGCGGTCCCATTGCTCATTGCAACGGCAAACTTTACACCCGTATACTCACATATTAGTTTTTCTAGCTCTTCAACCTTCCTCCCCATTGAGATCCAGCCTGATTTAGCTTGTCGGTAAACAGCGTCGGCCTCTTCTTCTCCAATATAAGGCTGTGCGATTGGGATATAATCCATTACTCCTCCTATTTATAAATACTCTAGTTTTCGAGAAATATTTATAAGTCTAGTGTGATTATTGTAATCGATAATACTTTTAATTTCGAGTATTGTGACTTTGCTTTATGATGCTCGGATAATAATCGACTCGTTTCATCTAACAGATTGGAAAGATTGCCAACTTATGTATACTACAGCATAGCTTTTCCCATTCTCCCCGGCACAGCCGGGTTTAGCTCTGGAATTACTTGGTCGGAGTATTCTCTTTATAGTAATTTTTATACCATGTCACCGTTCGAGATAAACCCTGATTAAGATCTACTTGTGGGATATATCCTAGTTTACGAAGTCGAGTAATATCTGGACATCTACGGTTTGTACCTCCTTCCGCAAGCGGACCAGAATTAATGTTTACCTTAACGTTACAGATTTCAGCAATGGTACGGATTAAACTTCGAATAGAAATTTCATCATCTTTTCCAACATGTAAAATATCCCCGTTGGCTCCTTTCTCGGCAGTAATCATTATTCCCCGAACTGCATCATCAACATAACAAAAGGCCCGGGTTTCGTCGCCCATTCCCTGAATTGTAATTTCTGCTTCAGCCTTACAAAATCCATTAGTTGCTAAGTACATTTTTTTTATTATTTGCGGAACAACATGTTCAAGCCCCATATTGGGACCATACACATTATGAGGCCTAAAAATAATGCGTCTCATCCTGGTACTATCAGCATAGTGAAGCAACATGAGTTCTGAGATTATTTTGCCTCCCCCATAAGAATATCTCGGGTTTGACACTGAAGGAATTGATAAAGGTACTTCCTCAGGTGTAGGAATTTGGGGAGGGACCTGATACACTTCCGAACTCGAGGCGTAGATAAAATTCTTTACTCCTGCATCTTCGGCAGCATCTATCATATTCAGCTGACCTCGGACACCTACATCTAAGACCAACCGTGGTCTTGAATAAAAATACTCTGTCCCGTTAATATATGCCAAGTGGAAAACAGTTTCAATCCCGTTTACAGCACGTTGAACATCTTCATAGTTTCTAATATCACCTTCAACAACTTCGATTTCTTCGAGAATTCCATTTAAATTGCTAGATTTTCCCCTAAAATTATTATCAAAAACTTTGACTTCAAACCCTTGTTCCACTAATGCTCTTGTCAAATTTGAACCGATAAATCCTGTCCCTCCAGTAACAAGTACTTTAGTCATTGCCAACACCTCCATATAAAATCCCTCTAACAGTTTTGATGTCAAATGGATCAAATATATTCCAGGTGTCAATAAAAGCAGCTGGAGAGTTCATCAAAGTGAGTAGTTTTTGTATATTCCAATTAGCATAGCTTCTGTGATTATTCATTACAACAACAGCATCTGCCCCATCAAATGCTTCCTCTAAACCAACAGGCTGAAATCCTAATTGAGCAAGAAGCTTATCTTCCATGACTAAATCATAACCCCTCACATTTGTACATTCCTTTAAAAATTCAAGTAGCTTTAGACTCATCGAGTTTCGAACATCTGAGGTCTCAGGTTCACCTTTGAATGCAATTCCAACAATTGAGATAATAGCTGATGAAATATCTTTCCCTGCCGTTGCAAGTAAAGAGACAAGTTTTTTGAAAACGTGCTCAGGACCAGATTCATTCACTTTTCTGCTAGCAAGGAGTAGAGTAGAGTCAAGGTTAAACTCTTGTAGGACAGAAGCTAAGATATAGGGATCCTTTGTGAGACAAGGCCCCCCAACTCCTGGAGATGGTTTCCTAATGTTATTACGATCATAGCCAAAATTAACAGCATCTACAATCTTGCTAAGATTCAAGTCAAGTTTTTCTGTAAGTGGTACTAGCTGATTAGTGAAAGAAAAAAGATGGTCCCTAAAACAGTTGTCAATTAGCTTACATAGCTCTGCAGCTTCCAGGGAGCCAATATCAACAACAGACGGGGTTATCGTATTAAAAAGCTGAGCTATTATTTCAGTTGAGACTGCATCATATCCCCCAATAATTTGTGGATTGAGGCGTAATTCTAGCAAAGCCCTACCCTCTGCGGTTCTCTCTGGTGCAAAAGCAAAGAAAAAGTCACTCCCACATTTAAACCCTGCCACCTTTTCAAGTATTGGCAAAACAATTTTTCTTGAGCACCCAACAGGCAACGTTGATCGCATAACAACGGCATCTTGTTTTTTTAATATACCACCTACCGCTTCAGATGCTTTAATTATAGAATCCATACGTGGAGCCTTGTTGTTAAAATCAATAGGAGTTCCAACAGTAATTATATAAATATTTCCTTTGGCCTGATCCATAGATGTAGTAAATATCAAGTTCTGCCCAACAAGAGAATCAAGCTGCGTTTGGAGGCCTACTTCGAAGAAAGGGGATTGTTTGCAATTGAGTTTGTCTACGAGTTTTTCGCTTACATCATATCCTATCACTTTATATCCATGGGATGACAAACAAACAGCAAGGGTTAAACCGACATATCCCATTCCCACAATTGTAACGTTATTTGTTTTTACATTTCTTGCAGGAACGTGTTGTTTATACGAGTAATAACCAACAACGCGATGATCGTGGTTAACAACCGGCAGAAGATGAATACGCTCAGAAACCAACTCAAGTGCTTCCTGAAAAGTGGCCTGGGATGAAATGAAAACGCAGTCACGACGAACTGATTTATTAACAGGGTCTTTAATTGAGCGACCGTCTATTAAAGAACGTCTGATATCACCGTCTGAGAGAACACCAACAAGTTTACAGCCTTCTCCAACACATATCAATAGCTGTTCTTGTGTGTCTTCAAGCATAATTAAAGCATCTATAATTAGCGCATCTTCACTAATTAATAAATGGCATGCATTCCGTATTGGATTCTTCATCTAATAAACCTTTTTTTAAGAAAGCGTCTCATTTAAAAGCTCAATTTGGTTCAACAATTCCCCATTTGTCAATTTGCGACTTTCAAGGGTTATACAAATATCTTTATTATCAACAAGCAAATATTTTATATTTTTTAGAGCAGCGAGTTGCCATGAATCTGATTTAATAGTACTATGCATATCACGTTTTCCATCATGTCCGGAAAGGTGAATCTCCAGAATCTTATCGCTAAAACTATCAATGATTTCATCAAGAGCCTTGTCAACTGCATATTGCTTCAACTGGCATGTTAATTCCAAGTGAGCCAGATCAAGCAGTAAACCAACACGAGAATCATTTAAGAAATCAAAAAGATATTTGATTTCTTGCGGGTCACAGGCGAGAGAAAATGTCTCATTTCGAGATAACGGAAAAAGATTCTCAAGAAGAATTCCTCTATGTGGTATTTTGATATTATTAGTAAAGATTTCTTTTATGGTCGCAGCAACTTGTTCAACACATTTTTCATGTGATTCAGTTTCCCCGGTGAAACTGAATGTCCCATCTGGCTGGGCGATCGCATCTGCTAAATACCCAGCATGACAACCATATATTGGGGCTCCGACAATATTTGCAAGTTCTAAAGCTTCAGACACCAGACCAACTGTCTTAAAATGAATATCTTCATTAAAACTTGCGAGGTTTAATACAAAATCATTCTCAGGTGGAGGAAAATAATTATGAAGCAGAAATGACATCCCTTGCTCACGCCAATACAACAACTCTTTAATCAGATCATCTTTCAATACATAAGGATGGGGGCCCGAGAGCTCAACATTTAAAATTCCCAGCGATGCAAGCCTTCTCAACACTGGAGAAATATTTCTTTCTCCA
>Ga0187827_10003302_pt1 | contig 20944 bp, 19 predicted proteins | sample ETNtaG_39_FD_167969 | JGI IMG/M metagenome (GOLD analysis project Ga0187827, IMG submission 167969) | Marine microbial and viral communities from oxygen minimum zone, Eastern Pacific Ocean - ETNP2014_SV_150_PacBio MetaG (Illumina Assembly) | ecosystem: Environmental > Aquatic > Marine > Hypoxic... | reverse complement strand
TATCAATCCTTTTGCATCAATATGTAACCCCAGACCACTCTTACCAACATCTTTTATCAGTCTTTCTGCATCTTTAACGGTATTAATAAAATCTGTTTCTGTCCTTCCTAACGGTTCAATGCAAAAAAAAACACCGTGCTCTTGAGCAATTCTACCCATAATACTAAAGAATTCGACAGCTATTGAATAAGCTTTCTGTTCTGCAATATTACCTTTATTACGATTTCTTGGAGACCCAAATACCACTACTTCTCCACCTAAATCACGACATACCTCCATAGTTTTTGACAAATAATCTATCATCCTGGTACGAAGATGTTTTCCATTGAACAATACAAACTCAGGATGAGTATAAAGTAATGATTGTAAACCGGTTACCTTTAATCCTGCATCCTCTATTTTAGCACGTAATTCTTTCCGTTTTGTAATAGAAACATCAATTGGCTCATCCCAGATCATGTTTGCCGCCAGTTCTATTCCTTCACATCTAAGAGATGAAAGCAGTGTGATAAAGTCATCAATTTCTCCTGGATACCATGCTATATTGGAAACAGCTAACTTCATATTTCATGAAATAGTTATATTTAATTTTAAAACTATTTTATCGTATAGGAATTTCATCAAGGTTTTGTATGAGCGGTTGTTGTCCTTGATCAACGACTTCCCCATTCTCATTTTTGTACCAAAGGCCTTTGCTTGTTTTCAAATCTAAGCAATTCTCCATACTTTTAAAGATCTCTCTTAACACCAGCTCACCCTCACCTCTACATGCATAATCTGCAAACTCTAAAGCTTTATCAGATGAAACAGTTGGATACTTGCCGCCCACAATAATAGGAACATCACATTTCCCTCGTAAATAGTAAATTAATTTTTTTGCAATTGCGACATAAGGGGCTAAAATACTCATTGCAATCAAATCAGGCTTTATGTTCTCAACAACATCCAACAAGATTCTAATTTCCCTTTCTGTTACTAACGTGTGATTATTAGCAGAAGAGTTCTTGAAAAATATGGCGTGTGAATTAATACTTTCTTTTCGAGATAGAGAATGGAATATTCTAATCGGAAACGATTTATAACAATAAAGTGATATATAAGCAACTTTCATTACGAGTACTTTAAATTACAAACACAGGCGGAATATTTCTTCTTGTAGCAGGTAGTGACATAAAATCTGTTTCCCTCTAAGCAAGGGGGTGGCAAGTATAGACAGGTTTACGGACACTAATTCTTTTGGCTCAGTATCTGGATATTTAAGCTAAACAATAATATTTTTTGACATTACCTATACTGCACTAATTTACTTCAATCTCTTTTCTTTTGATCAATTCACTCATTCTGAGAGGACATTCTCCACATGCTTCAATATCATGAGCCTGCCCTTTCTTGTGTAGTTTACGTAATGTGTCGAGTGAATCGGTCCAGCATTTCTTAATAGAAACTGAATCTATATTTCCCATCGCCAATTTGCCGTAATAGTCATTCTTACATGCGGTTAACATCCCATCCCACATAACGGTCATCCTCTGATAAGGAAATGGACAAATCCATGATGATTTAATACTCTTTATCTTTTTATTAACAGTATCAACTGATGGCTCCATTTCATTATAAGAAACCTGGTCTACTTTAGCCTTCCAGAAAGAAACATATTCAGCTAAACGATCTTTCAGCTCTGGAATCAGTACTGCCTGTATACGAATCTTTGGACTCTTACTTCCCAACCTTTCACGTATATTCATAAGCCTTACTACGTTTGCTACAACCTCCTCAAACTTAGCACCTACTCGGTTCTTCTCATATAAAGTTTTGTCAAATCCCTCAAAAGAAATTGTTATTCTGTCCAGTCCTGAATCAATAAGCATCCTAGACTTTTCCTCAGTCAACATAACTGCATTGGTATTAAAGAAAACATCAATGATACCTTTATCTTTCGCATACTTAATAAACCTGCCTAGTTCTTTATGAAGGAGGGGTTCGCCTCGGAAATTAAACTTACAAGCATACAAACCTTTTTCACCTGCTTCATCTAAGATTTTTTTTGCAGTTTCCCATTTCATAAAACCGCTTTTGAATTTGGAATAGGTGGTTGCACAAAACGGACACTTCAGGTTACATGCACTTGTCACTTCAATATCGAGGTGAAGAGGAAAAGGACCCGGATTAAGGTTTTGAGGGTTTTTATCCCATAAGTGACGATAAGTACGAAATTTATTATCTTCAACAGAGAGAATGTCCTCTCCGGCTATATCGTGATGAATGTGATCTTTTTGTGCAATTTCTGTCATACTTGTTTAATCCACAGAAGAGTTTAATTTGATGTCAGGTCTTACTCAATCAGTGTTTTCGGTGGTATAATATTCTGTAAATCCATGCTTGCGTAGCCAGTATTCCACCTGAGGTACCTGCCATTCATAATCTACATCACATCCGCCCCATTGCATGAGTGGATAAATCTTTTGCCCCATCCATTTCTGAGGCAAAAGTCCATCTTCAATATTCTCAAGGCATCTCGGTCTCACTATAGATACACCCATATCCGCAAACCATGCATCACCCTGAGAATCTCTATCACAATTAAGAGTTTTCGGATCACCAAAGGTTTCAAACGGCACGAATGGATGAAGCAATCCATCTTCACCAATTTTTCTAGCCCTTAAAGGACTCCACATATTGTATGTAGATGCAGAGACAGCGGAATCTATCTCCGAATTCTCCCTTAACACCCTTATGCCTTCCTCTATCAATTCAGAAGTAACTGTGACAGCATTGCAAAACAGGAGGACTATTATTTCCACGTCTTTACCTGGATTTCTTTCTTTAATTTCAGAATAACCATGCACAAAGGCATCCTCTCCCAAAGCCTCTTTAGTACATAATTCGGGAGGCCTCTTAATCACCTCCACCTTATTTTCCCTGGCAAGCCCCATCAACTCATCATCATCAGTAGATATAAAAACATTATCTATATTCCTGGAATTTATAGCTGCTGACATTGGATAAAGTGCAAGGGGCCTCCCCAGTACTGGATATAGATTCTTTCCAGGAAAACCAACACTACCTTTTCTACCTAAAAGGAGTGCAGTAATCATTGCCTAATCTCTTTTGCTGTTTTAATGACTACGTCTTTAATAAATTCAGAGAGTTTTATTATTTTCGAATCAGGGTATTTATACTCACTAAACAGTTTTTCCGAATTGATTTTCTTCGACAAATGGTTTGTCAGAATCCATTGGATCGAAGACAAGAGAACATCTTCAGAATTTACATTATACACTGCTGCAGGTAATAAACCCGATGACCCGGAGGACAACTCAACTCCTTTTATATGCTGATAGCGATTGTACTTATTAAACAATAACACCGGAATGTTGTTCTGTAATGCCTCTTCTATTGTAGTCGACGAAAAACTGACGAGTAAGTTTGTTATAGAAAGATAATCTGAAAAAGCTCCTCCAGAAGCTATAGAGCATGAATCTGACTCAGGCAAGAGCCCCTTCAGCGTTTCAGAACTGAGCCCGTCAATTGGACGATATCTTAGGATAAGATGAACTCCATTCAATTTGCTAACGGCATTTACCAAAGAAACCATACCGTCTACGTACTCATCTATTGTTTCGTAGTTCAGCAATCTAGGGCTGGACCTATGCTTTGGAGTACCGGCATGAAGAATAATCACTTCTTCATCTGAGGCGTATCTTCTTCTCAGCAATACAATGTCATTTGACTTTTTCATTTGCCTCCCAAACGATAAAGGACCCGTAATAACAGGTTTGCTATTCAGGGACACGTCTGATAAATATTCTTCCGCCAATGGTGTCTGAACAGCCACATACTTATATGGTGTATTAATTATGCCTAAAGCATTTTCTTTCCATTCCTTTTCTGAATATTCATCATATGCCGGAGTAAACGAGCCATGAGGTATCATCATGGAAGGTATATTCTTTAGGCCAGATAACTCTCCTAAGACAGCAGTGAACATCCGTGAACACGGAGAAAACACAAATACCGGTTTCCATTTATCAAGATATTTATTTAAATTATAAGAATGACCGTATGTCTTATCTATAACTTCCGATTCCAGACAATTTTTATATTTCTGATTTAGCCAGGATCCAATAATGACTCCACGATAATTCCAACTATTTATTGTTTTGGAAAGATTTTCACTGAATTTATTCTTTTGTTCAATAAACACACTATCACCGTTAATATTCCGGTTCTTATGACATGGAAGATAACCATAATCAGGTCGATTCTTAGTAAATAAGCCGCAAATATTGTGAAACACGGCTTTATACGACAAGCCTATTACTGCTAAAGTGTAATTATCACTAAACTTGCGTTTCAAATCATTCAAAACCTTATCCATTTGAGAATCAATTGTAGGAGCTATAATCAATTTCTTTTCCGGGTTATTAATCCTTTGTATAGTGCTGTAGAGAATTTCGCTCAATGTTTTTTTCAGGCTTCTAGATATCATTTCCTTAAAGTTCTTAGAGCCTATCTGCAAGGATATACTGTTAAACACTATTTTCTTTGCATTGCATATTTGTCTGGCAACATCTGCTATAAATCTTTCCTTGTTCCCAATCTCAACATTTTGTTCTATGTATAGCGGTTCAGACCTGATAGAAACAACCGTCTCGGGTAGATAATATTCTATTGCATTACTAATAACCTCAATTTGATAAAACCATAATGAAAGGATAGATCGTATACAATTTATCAGGTTTTCCACATAACTATTTTCCACACCCGTAGAGTCCTTTAAACAACAATTCCTTCTTATTTGCTCCGTATATTCCTCCAGCACACAAAGCAGTTTTTGATGTGAAGCTGTGGGACAAAAATGAAAACTGTCCACTGCGTCTATCCTGTGCCTAAGCAAATAAGACTTGACCAGGGGATGGAAAGATATAATTTCAAATTTATCAGCATCAGATTTGAATTCATTTAAGTATTCCTTTAAGAAAACATTTGCTTCATCAACAAATTCAAGAAGCACAAGATAGCCAATATTTTTCTTATCCCTGATTATCATTAAAGCCTAGATATTTATTTCCATTTCATCATATGTAGAGAAAGTATTGGCAAAGATGTGTGTTGCCTGTTTTTCTGCATATTTTCTCAAATCCAGTGTGTCGTAATTTTCTGCATCAAAATGAATTAAGGCAAGCTTCTGTACTCCAGCATTTCTGGCGACCGTTGCTGCATCAACGGGTCCCAGGTGAGGCCAAGCAGTACTTTTTTGACCTTCCTTCACTGCACATTCCGCTATAAGCAAATCGACATCTTGAGACAGATCTATTATGGTATCACAGTAACCCGTATCTGTACAAAAGGCTATTGTTGTACTGCCGAATTCAAATCTATATCCAAGGCAATATCCCGGATGGCGTAATTTACCCCACTCTACTAAATATGGAAATCCGGCAGTACGACTTCCTTGTTTAAGTTCACAAATTTTTACTGTATATGGTAATTGGTCAAGCGGCATTGTATAAGGGTGATTAATTATTGTATCTAAATATTGTTTTCCTCCCTCGTAACAACATATTACAAGGCCTTTTTTAAATAGAAATTTATTTAAAATATGCAAACCGTTGATGTGGTCAAGATGAAAATGAGTCAGGAAAAGAAAAACCGGTTTCTCTTCCGTAATATATTTGTCAATTTTATAAATACCGCTCCCTGCGTCGAGTATAATATAGCATTTCTTTGTATCCAGTAAAACACAGGTTGTATGGCCGGTCTCCGAATCATACCAGCCGTTAGTACCCAGAAAAACAACCTTGATCTTATCATTCATAGAAACTATTTACACAGTTTATTGCTTTTTCGCCATTCAAGACCCTTAGAGCCTCCACCGCGGCTTTTCTTCTCATCTCTTCAAAGGCTTCGGGACAGCAAAAAGATACATGAGGGGTCACCAACAACCGCCCCTTCAACCATTCCTCATCATTCTCCCAGTCAACTATTAATTGCTGAGAATCATCAGATGGTTCAATAGGCAAGACATCCAGTCCAGCTGCCTTTACAACTCCTTCTCTCATGGCTTTCCCAAGAGCCGCAATGTCAATAATAGGACCTCTGGCTGTATTAATAATAATAGGCCCTTTATTAACATACGCAAAGAAACTGTCATTAATCATCCCTTTGGTTTCATGAGTCAAAGGAGTGTGCAAAGTAATAATATCCGACTCCTTCGCAATCTGCTCCAAAGACCTTACACGCTCCACACCCAATGCCTTATCATAACCATCATTTATGTACGGATCATAAAAAATGACTTTCATCCCAAATGACTTACTCCTTAGTGCTGTAGCCGTACCTATTCTTCCCAACCCTATAATTCCTATCACTTTGTCTCTGAGCCTGAAGGGCATACTGTTGTGCCGGTTCCAATCTCTCAGTTTTACCTTTCTGGTGTATTCAGGTAGCCCTCTTACCAGAGATAGCAAAAGAGCCATTGTGTGATCTGCTACCTCTTCAGTGCCATAATCTGGGACATTGCATACGACAATATTCTGATTCTTAGCCTCAACAATGTCAACATTATCATAACCGACTCCAACACGAACAATAACTTTGCAACTGTTCATTTTAGACAGTAATTCCTTATTGTAGTCAAGCTGATCAAAGGCAAGAACAACACTACACTCCTCCCAAATTTTATCAGAAATCATTTCTGAATGAGTAGCTCCCCCTGTTATTACATTTGCTGCTGAGCCAAAGATCTCTCTCTCAATATCTACGGGGGGAGTTATGACATCCGGGATTAAAATTTTCAATGCTTTTTTTCCTCTGATTGTATATTTATCTTACTTGCTACATAAATGTCCCGGGCGAATTGGAAGTCATCCGGAGTGTCTACATCAATAGATTCCCGGACAGATACTTCAAACAAATACGGTTTAATTCCAAACCAATACTTCCATTTTGCCATATCAGACTTCCGACCTATATAACAGGCTCCGGTAACTTCGAAATAAGTTTCAAGCTGTTGAGAATACGGATGCCAGTATCCGGGATTGTAATTAATACCTTTACCATATTTATTAAGAAAAAAGGACTTTTTGGGCAACACAGAAACTAGGCTATCATACTCCCCACAACAATCTATAAATATTCTCAATGCCTTTGAATAGTTTCTAAACAAGGGACTGGTAGTCAAAGCCCATGTAACTATAGGGTCTCCAGGAATGGTACCCATTATATACTCTACCACATCAGCCCAGATTACATGACTCTGGCACATTTTACTTGCTCTTGGCAAATATTCAACCCCGTTATCAATGGCAATTTCCTTGACCTTTTCACTATCACTGGAGACATAAATATGGTCAAAGCAATTTGACTGCCTAAGATGATCAATTTTCAATTCTAACAAAGATTTATTATTAACAAATGGTTTGAAGTTTTTATCTTTAACCCGTTCGGAGCCTTCCCTGACTGGAACCAAAGCTACAGTTTCATTCTTCATCTTTGTCCTTTATAAATACTTTATTTTGAGGAATACTTGGCAGGCGAACGGCTATCACAGTAGTTTCCTCGTATACATTCTTAATCCGTTCAGTATTCCCCGGATGAAGCATATAAAAAGTTCCCGGTGTAAGAATAACTTGGTCACCATCTATTTCATATTCCACCTTTCCACTCAAAACAAGTAAGAATTCAAAACTACACAAATGATGATGCGGTTCTTCTTTATGGTCCTTTGTAAGAACTTTTACGCAAATTTCTATATCATGGCGATGAAATATTGAATCTTTGGGATAGAAATGACCGCAAATCCACCCTTTCATGGGACCGTTGATTATCTCATCACTCAGATTGGCCACTATATAATTCGTACCTTCCTTGACCGTTGTGTGAACTTTAAGATTTTCTATGATTTCTTCCATAATTAACTAGTTCCTTTCAAGTTTAATAACCGATTACATAGAGTAGTATAGTCTCTCACCTGCCAACTGTCAGATAGGAAACCATAATAGAGGGTAGAGAAAAGAAAATGTTTTTCCATAGTCGACAAGCTTAATTAAACTCGCGCAATACTTTTTCTGCAAAGAGTTTGATTCCTAACTGATCAGGATAGTCCATAAACCATAACATAAAATGGCTTACACCCTTTTCGATGAATCTGTCCAGTTTCTGTTTTATTATATTTGGAGTTCCTATTAAGAACTCATCTTCAAGGTCTTTTCTTGAGATATTATCTCCGAACGCTGGATTGACTGACTTCATATGACCAAGAATATCCTGATCGTATGAGTTATTATATTGTCTTAGTTCACAAAACGAATCAAAGATCCGGTCAACCTCCTGCTCACTATCACGAATAAGAATCTGAGTTTCCAGAGAAAGACCCAGTTCTGAATAGTTGCGTCCCTGCTTATCACACTCGTTTTGAACGATGTTCAATTTTCTCTGGAAATCGTCGATGGTGCAAGGCATGGAATTAAACATATCAGCATGTTTCACAATACTTGTTACCATCTCAGGCCGATTCGTTTCTCCCAGCCAAATTGGTATCTTCTTAATAGGCTTGGGGTTACATATTGCCCCATCAATCTGGTAATGATCCCCTTTGAAAGAAAACCTCTCTTCTTCCAACAACCCTTTAATGATGGCCAATCCTTCCGACATCTGATTAACTCTATCTTTATCGGAATTACAAAAATCAAACCCATAAGCATCAAACTCCGCCTTTCTCCATCCATAATCATAGAACAATTCAACCCGACCATTTGATATATGGCTGATTGTGACCAGCATTTTTGCAACCATAGAAGGGGATCTAAAATTATTACATAAATGTATAGGAATAATTTGTACTCTGGATGTAATTGCGGAAAAAGCAGACATTAAAGTCATGCATTCCCAAATATCTCCATCTCTCCCCAAAAAGAGATGATCCGCAATAAATATGGAATCATAACCAAGCTCTTCACAAAGAATAACAGAGTCTTTCAAGGAATCCCAATCCAGTTCTTTATAGGCTGGGGTTCGAAAGAACGCAACTCCAGGATTTGCAAAAACAGGTACACAAAAACCAAACTTTATTTCTTTGTTCACCTATATTCCTCTATACAATTCATTTCATTGAATTAAATGGCAGGTTGCATTTATTGCAAATTAATGCTCATTCCGCCATCTACGATCAACGTTTCACCGGAGATGCAGGACGCTTCATCAGAGGCAAAAAACAACGTGGCATTCGCTACATCTTCCGGAATTGCAAGCTGGCCAAGAGGAGTGCGTTTTTTGAAATAGTGCTTTAGTTCAGGGTCTATCTCTAATTCGTTACGGTTTATATCAGTGATAACCGTACCCGGCAGAACAGCATTGGCCGTAATCCCATATTTTCCAGCCGCAATGGCAATTGATTTCATGAGCTGATTTATCGCACCCTTGGTTGAACAATAATGGGCCTGCAATTCACCTCCAAATACTGAACTTATGGAACTTGTAAAAATAATGCGGCCCTGTATGCTTTTCTCAATCATCTTTTTCATGGCGGCCTGAGCGCAGAAAAAAGACCCTTTGAGATTTACATTAATAACACGATCTAAAAGCTCCTCATCAATTTCCAAAAACTCACTAAAAGGGCAAATCCCTGCGTTGGCAACCATTATGTCTAATCGGCCATATCTACTCACCGTACTATCTATCATCTCATATACAGAGTCCCTATTTGCAACATCCGCCTCGAATGCTACCGCTTTCCCGGATGCAGAAACAATCTCATCAACTACTTTGTCAGCAGAGCCTATAAACTCTCCACCATCAGCCTTCTCAGAATAATTTACAACAACTTTAGCCCCCTCTTTTGCAAGCTTGACACAGTTCGCCCTCCCTATGCCCCGAGAACCTCCAGTTACAATAGCAACTTTATCCTTAAGCCTCATATTGCCAGTATCACTCCAATCACAGTTTGTACATTTTATATTATATTGTAAATTCTATTAGGGTTACTTCTTTCGCTGTTGCCAGTTATGTGAATAATTACAATAACTCTGTAGCCTTCATATCGTCATTTTGCAGTTGGTTGCAAGGAATCAAGATAATATAATCTTCCTTTTTTTTCTATTAACTCAGAGTATGTTCCGGCTTCACAAACACTCCCCTCTTCAATCACATATATCATATCTGCCGATTTTACCGTTGATAAACGATGAGCTACGATAATGATTGACATGCTTTGACGAAGGCCTTGAATAGCTTCTTGTATCAGCATTTCAGTCTCTGTATCCAGATCACTCGTTGCCTCATCAAGAATAAGGAGCTTAGGACTCATAAATAATGCCCGACCCAAAGCCACTCTCTGCCTCTGACCACCTGAAAGTTTAATACCGTTCTCGCCGATCTCTGTAAGAAGACCTTCTGGTAATTCTTTAACAAACTTGTCGATATGAACCCTTTCGCATACATCTTTTATCATTTGCTCCGCAGCTTCAGGACAACCAATTGTCAGATTCTCTAACAGTGTTCCGTCCAGCAAAGTTGTATCCTGGCTTACATAAGCAATATTCTTCCTGAAAGAGTTTATGTCCAACTGATAATGTGGGATATCAGCGTAATAGATGGTTCCAGATTCCGGCTTCAATAGACCCAGAATAAGATCCAGGAGGGTGGTCTTACCTGCACCTGAACTACCAACAAATCCAACAGTTTGAGAAGGTTTAATCTCCAACCTGATATTTTTAAGAACACTTTCGCCCGTTGGATAGCTGAAATGAACTTCCTTAAAACATATCGCCTTATCAAATCGAAATACCCTTTCGCCGCTTAATTCTTCGTACCTTTCAATTTCATTCAAACGACTTACAATGGATTTGTTAGCAGGAATATCTTTATTAAGTGCAAGATAGGAATTAAATAGCGAAGTAAATTGTGGCGACAACCTTTGAAAGACTAAAAGCACAACGAGTAGTTCGGAAAAACCAATATTTAACACCTTATGAAACATTAATAAGCTAACCAGAAAGATAAAGGTAAAGATAAATGTCCATGATATCTGTAACTGTTCTCGCAGATTTATAATCTTCATTATTCGAACCGATTCATCAACGTATTGAGACACCCTTCTCATAAACCCTTCATGTACTAATGATGATTTGAAAAATTTCTTGTTCTGTAGAAGATTTGCTGTTGAAGATGAAAGTCTCTTAAAAACTTCGTTAAAACTTTCTGAAAGTCTGTGGACAGAGCCTGTATTATATGAATTAACAAAAAACAAAACTCCATATACGACAAAGGCCAATATTGTAATCAAGATAGATATCTTTATAGCAAGAAACATAAAGATTATTATCTGTATCAGGTAAATAACAATCCGCTGGGCATTTAAATGGGCAACACTGGCCAAATCGGCCTCTCGTATAACGGCATGATTCATCTCGCCAGATTTATCTCTCAGAAGCCATAACCAATCTACGTGCAAATAGGAATTAAAAAGCTTTTTCCGGTATCTTTCTGATAGTTTCACTTGGGCATTTTGAGCAATAACAACTGATACAAACAGTAAAACCTGACCAGAAAGAATAAGAATGGAAGCAACAGCCAAAACAATGTAAAAAGAAGGGGTTATACCAATATATTCAAAAGCTTTAACAAAAACTGAATGGCTCCGGCTTGCTTCTCCAGAAACATCTGTTCTTATATATTCAAGAACAGGAATAAGCATCGGAATCCCGGCAATACTAAAAAAACCACTCATAAATTGCAGAACAATAATCCTGCCATAATGAGGGGTTGTAACTACAAGCTTAGCAATAAAAGAAATTCTTTTTATGGTGTTAGTAAAATACATGTATCATTTGTAAGCCAACAACTTTATTTAATTCTAAATAGTCTACCTAACAAAACTTGTAACCCTCTTCTTCCTGAAGGTATTCAATGTGTTTCTTTAAGGCATTAGCTGTTTCTGTACCAACTACTTTGTATTCTTCATCAGTACCCGCCTCCGTATATACAAACTGATTTGGAAATGATATATTAAAACCATGTTTCAATATAGAAGCTAATAGACAAACAATGCGTCTGCTTCTTTCGGCATGAGAGATTTGTTTTATCCTGCAGATTTCATCATATATATTTCTTGACAAGGTTTCTATATTCGTACACTTTTTTGAAAGGTTCAAGACATCCCACATATTGTCCGCAAAAGTAATAACAGGTTTACCACGTAATATAGCTTCCCAACCTGCTGTTCCCGTTATTACAGCCACCATTTCAGCATTAGAAATCAACTGATGCATATCCGCATCTATAGGAGCAATACAAACATTTGGTATTTTCTTTAATCTCCTATAAAATGAAAGAGGTCGTACACGCGCCACAAGTGTTCCCGGATGCTCCTTTACTAATACTTTCCAATCGAAAGGTACGCTTTTGGCTAAAAGTTCTACAAGATGACATTGGTCTAACCACATAGTTCCTTGAATCTGAGTAGAATATTCTGGATTAATATGTAGTGGATAATATATGTATTTTTGATTTTCCTTTAAAGACGTACCAAACCTGGAGTTTGTAAGTACGTACTTTTGGTATAGAAATCGATGTCTTATAAAGATATTACTAAAGAGTGTTGTAAAGTTATTTGGTTGCCTTCGAATATCGTCTGATCTTCTAAGTTCTTTAGTACGATACCAACCTAACAGCTCCCCCATAATTGATTTTACACCAATTAGCATTAGTTTTAGTTTGCTTAGAAACGAATTATAGTAAACAATGTTAAACCTAGAATTCATTCTATCAAAGTATTGAGGATTCTCAAGCTCGTCAATTAATTCATTATAAAGTACCTTTGCTTTCGAAATGTTTAAAGCTGTTCTACCTTCAATTAATGCTTTGCAAGTATCATCAATTTGAGAAAATCTCAGTTGTACATCAGTAGAAAATGCAAATAAATTTTTAACTCTAACGTTGCTGGGGACAATATAAGGTATTTTCATCTCCTTACAAATCTGCTCAAAGATAAATACTTCTATCCCACCCATTGCTATCGCAGGCAAAAACATATTTGTTTTAAATTCATGAAAGATAGTTCTTAATTGTTTTAAAAGGCCACTGAAAATCCGTAATATATTTTCGTGTGTACTATTTTGATTTAAAAACGTTCTCTGAAAAACTACACCATGCATAAATTGATACCCCATGCCTCTATCGGCAGCTATAATACGCCATAAACTTTTAGATGCCAGGTTTTTTTCAAATGATGCCAGTTCGCTATAATCTATATCACTTTCAAGCGCATTTTCCTTAAGCTCATGATGGAAGCAAATAAATTCATATTTTATGTCTCGTTGTTCTTGTAGATATTTCAAAGCTTCATTACCATGCGCGCCCAGAATTACAGCAAACTTACTTCCAGGATAAATCTCTCCAAGTCTTCTTGCAAGACTATGGTACATTATGTAATTGATCGTAGTAAACTCTAAAAGAATGTTCATGATCTATAGGATCAACTGCTTTTAAGACTTTCTGTACAGTAAACAAGACTCATCATGTTTCCATAAAATGGCGGAGATTTGAACGTTATCTCCTTATTTGCTCTTTTTAGTTTAATCGCTTCAGCTACTTTAAGTATATCCTCTTCCACTTCTGCATATGGTGTTTCTTCATAAAAATATTGTGAAGCTAAACCAGTCAGGCCATGCTCACTAAACAAATCATCAAAGTGTTTTTTCTTGAAATGATATATATGCTCTTCAGGAAGATGTTGAGTCCAGTATGTTTTAAATATTTCTGCTGAAACAGATTCAATGTTTGGAGTACTTGTTATGTAAATGTATGCCTTTTGTTTCCTTCTCAACAAACTAACGGCCTTGACTAGTGTTTCTTTTGCATCTGGAATGTGCTCTATTGTCCCCCTAAAAACTATAAGATCAAATTCCTCATTAAAATCAGCACCTACAAGTGTTTTATTTATTATCTTATTACCAAATTTCGACTGTGCTATTTGAGATGCATCTTTTGCCAGTTCAACCCCGTAGCAATCAAAACCACTATCTTGAAAATATGTTAAAAACTCCCCGCCACTACAACCAACGTCCAAAACCTTACCAGTCTGAATATAATTAAATATAAAATCGAATTCCAATTGATACATTTTACTTCTAACCTTTGCTTCAGGCACAGCCTGATGTTCCTCTGAATAGTAGTTTCTGTAATACTTGTCACGGCCATTGGCATTCAATCTATGGTTCACATAAACCAGACCACAACCCCTGCACATGGCCGTATTAAATGGCTCATTGTCCTCTCCCCATTGTTCACTCTCATTACTATTACACCAGGGACACACATCTAACTTTTCATAATCTGTTTGAGAAAATTCTCTTTTAACCAGTGGTTCATTGACTCTCATATTTGTTCTCTTTGTACGTTTTAAACTGTTCGCTTATTTAGAAAAACTTCATCTCAGGCATCCCTGGCAAATACCCCTTTACCGTTTAAATATGCCTTTATTCTGACAATATCATAATCTCTTAAAAAAAGCATTTTACCCAACCCACAGGCATCTACGTCTGTTTCATTAAACAGCCTGACCATATGACCGTAACATCCTGAGCCACCTGAAGCAATCAATGGCACAGGCACAAGACTCCTTATTTTCATATATAACCCACAGTCAAATCCAGACAGAGTTCCTTCATTATCAATTGAAGTCACTAATAATTCTCCTGCACAATTCTCAACTACTTTTCCAATTACATCCTCAACTCTATTATTCGTTTTATGTGTCCCTGAGAAGGTAAACACGTCATATCCACCATTCGCATTCTTCTTAACATCGATCGAAACAACAACTGATTGAGAACCGAATTCTGCAGCTAATTCTTTAATCAAGTCTGGATTTTTCACAACGTGACTATTTACTATTATCTTATCTGCTCCCGCATCAAAACATTTCCTGGCATCACCTATAGTTTTGATCCCTCCACCTGCAGTAATGGGAAGCCTGCACTTTCTGACAATCTTAGTAATCAAGCTGGTGTCTATTAATCTGTTCTTTGTTGAAGCCTCAATATCTACAATTACAATTTCTTCTGAACCCTGTGCATCATAAATCATTGCCTGCGAGAGCGGGTCGCCTACGTCTATATGTTCCTTAAAGTTTGTCCCTTTAAAATATCGCGAACCTTTAAGTAGAAATACGGGAATGATTCTTTTAGGAATCACAGATTTTCAGTCATAAAATTGTGTATTAATTTCAAGCCAACAGACTGACTCTTCTCAGGATGGAATTGCACTCCCATAATATTATCTTTCCTAACACATGAAACTATGTCTGTATGCCCATATCTTGTAGTAGCAACTACCGTATCCATGTTTTCTGGTAAGAAATAATAGCTGTGCATAAAATAAAAATATTCATCTTTTATACCCTTAAACAATAGAGTATCCCCGTCTGAAACAACTTTGTTCCATCCAATATGGGGAACCCTTACGGTATTATCTTCTATTTTCACCACTTTGCCTTTTATCCATCCAAATCCCCTGGTTTCACCACCCTCATATCCCACATCTGCAAACAATTGCATACCGAGACAGATTCCCAGAATAGGCTTTTTATTCTTTACAACCTCCTCGTTCAGGGAATTCCAGAGATTATGTTTTTTTAGCCCTTCAGATGCGGTTTTGAAATTACCAACACCGGCCAGGACCAGGACATCATAATCCTTCAAACTTTCAGGTTCTGTTGCAATATCTATATTACACTTATAAAATTCAAAAGCACTAATCACGGAACCCAAGTTCCCTAAACATCCATTAATTAATCCAACTCTCATAGGCAATCATTCTAATACTTTTATTCGATAAACCACAAATCCTGATCCCAAAGCTTCTTTCCGACCGGGATAGTATCGGGATCGACCGCGATAGCCGGCGGAATCAGATGATTTAAGCAAATTCCATTAAATTCTTCCTCAGGCAAATCGAGTATTTTCAGAAACATCGATAAACTCGCAGGTTTTCTATGCTCATATTTTTGTATTAAAGCCAGGCCTTCATCCCTGGATATTCTTCCCTGTTTGATATCTATGGTAGTACGATGGGTAATCCGAGAGAACCCTCTCTTTAAATATTTAATATAATCCCTGATCCCTGTCATCATACATTCAATCTTGTCAAAGCCCAGTTCATCCGGATACAGACTTTCTACTTCATCATAGTTCCATCCTAGTTCCTTACTTATTGTCTCTGCAAATTCTTCCTGATTCCACTGAATATAATTTCCTAAAGGCAGACTCTTTACCCCTACTTTGTCAAGCTCCTCCCTTGAAGGATAAATAAAAGGGGAAAGGTCCCTCAATTCAACGTTAATAAACCCTGCCAGATCCTCTGCCCGCATTCCCATTATAATCCTTCTATTATATTTCCATTCATCGGTTTCTTCCAGCTCGGCATATCGAAAATAGGTCTCATATTCACCACCACCTTCCCCCCATATAAGCAAAGGTATTTTGAATTTGACAGCAAACTGCATTGGATAGGAGAAGACGCCTGCATGGCAGTGCCAGCAGAAATCTCCCTTTCTTATTAAAGATTCAAGCATCAACTTCTTAACAATTTTCCAATTAGGTGTAAAAGTTATTACATCAACACCCAGTTTCTTAAAAGTCCTGGACCTGTTTTCGATAGTTTTTGGTCTATAAAAACCATGATCGAAAGAAACTACCAATGGCTTTAATCCGTATTTTCTTACAACTGCATATAACGTATAAGTACTATCCTTTCCGCCGCTGAAGGGAACTATGCAGTCATATTCTCTGTCCTTGTATCTGTCCTTAACATCCTCAAAAATCTTTAACAGTATTTTTTCTCTTTTTTCCCAATCTACACTTTCAGTCTTGGCCTCCCAATTCCTACATATATTACACACTCCATTTTGATCAAAGTTAAGCGTTTCCCATGTTATAGGTAACGTGCATTTTGTACATCTTTGCAGATCATTGAAATTAACATTCATAAAAACCCTATTATTAAGATTTACAGTTTAAATTCTAAGTCTTTCCGCCACTATCATATCGATATATTTTCCCTTGAAGAGAACATGTTCTCTAAAAACACCGACCTTTCTGAAACCATTATTTACAAAAGATTTGAACGCTCCTACATTCTCTGAATACATCGCCGCTGTAAGTTTGTTCAAACATAATTCATTAAAAGCATATTTCAGAACTAAACCGATAGCTTCCGTACCATATCCTTTTCCCCAACAACCCTTTTCTCCGATCATAATGCCCACCTCGGCATGCATATGAAAACTATCTATCTTCCCGATCTTAATATTACCTACATGCATATTATTGCCATTCTCGAAAATGCCGAAAAGAACATCACTCTTACTTTCCTTTATCTTCTCCACATAATTTCTTAGATCTTCAATGCTGTACGATTTCCCCCTGCTTTCGAGAAACTGTGTTATTTTTTCATCATTCATCCATCTTGTATAGTTTTCATCTACATCCTCAATTGTCAGGATTTTCAGACTTACCTTGCGCCCCGCTAAAAATGCAGTCATAATCATTCACTCGCTGTCAAAATATCTATCTAATCTTTATATCAGGGAACCTTTGACGAGTTTGAGAAAATGGATATTTAACCACCTCCATTCTGCTCCCAGCCCATTCCAGAGGAAAATCTTGAATTTTTCTCTTTTATTTGCTGATTATCCTCAATAATACCTACAATTTCCTTTAAACTGCCAAAGATATTTCTTCTATCCAGTTCATTTAAGACAAACTCTATAACTTCAAAATCATCGGGGTAATCAACTGTAAATCTGTAACCTGACAAATCCGGTTTTCGGGTCAGTTGAGCCGTTTTAAAACCATTTTCATGTTTCCAAAAATAAAAAGTAACATGTTCTCTGTCATGTAGATCCCTGCAGTTTTGATACGCCTTTTCAAGTGCTTTAAAGCTAAAAACTTCTACATCACATCCATCGGGAAACGTACTGCTTTCAACGGGTACTGTATTGGACGCATAGTCGACATTTTTTTCTAAATATATCCTTACAACTTCATCTATTATTTCCGGATCAACAAGAGGACAATCTGCCGTCATTCTTACAATCACATCTACATCGTTTTTCTTTGCGCACTGATAGTAACGGCTTAAGACGTCGTTTTCTTCTCCCCTAAAGCATTCAATCTCATTTTCTAAGCAAAAGGCTTCCACCACATCATCCTGAGGGACATCGCTTGTCGCAACAATTATTTTATTGAGTACTCTTGATTTTTTAACCCTTTCGCACTGGGTCTTCAAAAGCGGTATACCATCTACCTTTTTTAGTATTTTACCAGGAAACCTTCTGGATCCCATTCTAGCCTGAATAATTGCAGCTATCATTTTCTATGTTAACCTTTTGAATCCTTCATCTCTGATTGAAGTCTCAAGTTTCTCAGAAATACTATTATTTGTAATAGCATCAGCCATGATGCCAAACACCTCATCTACACTTTCGAGATATTCTTCCACTATTTCCTCATTATGAGCATAGGATACATAAATGCTCGAAGCCGCAATATATCCCCGCTTAAGCATTTCCTGAGTAAAGAGTGTCACTATTGCTGAATTTAACTCACCATAATCAAATTTCATGGTAATCAGGGGCTTGAAATCCGTAATTGTCAGATTAAGCCCGTGTTTTTCAGCAAGTAATTCCCACCCATTCCCAATCTTTGTTCCAATGACAATAAGATGCTCCCATACTTTTTCACGAACCAGTACTTCAATGGTCCTGAGTGCGGCAGCGAACCCGATCCGTTCTGTCCAGAAGGTACCACTGATAAATGTTTCCTGGGCTTGATCCATCACTTCCTTTTTACCTATTACGGCAGAAATAGCAAAACCGTTACCCATTCCTTTCCCGTAAACTACAATGTCAGGATTCAGGCCGTTTAGCTTATATACACCACCATCAGTCATACGCCATCCTGAAGTAATTTCATCTACCACAACAACCGCATTTTTATCTACTGCTATACGCTGAACAGATGAGATGAACTCTGGAGTTGGAAAATCATAGCGCGCTCCCTCTATCACTATAACTCCAATATCTTCATCCTCAGCCAGCGCCTCAAGATCTTCAACATTGTTATAGGTAAAAGGTATTGTTGACCCACACAAAGCGAGCGGAACTCCTTTTGGTTTCAACCCCGGTAACAAATGGTCACTTAGGTTGCTATCACTCTCAAGGTTAGCAGCTAAGTACCAATCGCTCCATCCATGATATCCGCTAAAAGCTATCTTGTCTTTACCGGAATAAGCCCTAGCAATCCGCACGGCAATAGCCATTGCTTCACTACCTGTTCGGGCAAATTTAACACCACCCGCGAATGGATTCAGATCTAATAGTTTCTCAGCTAAAAATACCTCTTCCGGCGCATTAAGAGTTGAATTAACACAGTCATCGACCGCCTCCTTTACTGCTTGATTCACTTCACTGTGACTATATCCGAGAATTGCAGTCCCAATACCCATTTGAGCCATATCAATATATTTGCCCCCATCAACATCCCATATTTCTACACCTTTAGCCTTACTGAAATAGGTAGGCCAAATGTCAGGCGCATATCTATCCGGCCTTTTAGAAAGGAGACCATTCCCTCCAGGAATTGCCTTAATCGCTCTTTGCCACAATTTTATGCCTTTTTCCACAGACCAGCTTTACTCCTTTCCGAATTTCACCCTTCAGGGTTTAATTTACAGGTATCATAACAACGTTGAAATTCCTAAACATCAGACTGTATTCCAATCTCATACTTTAGTTGTCAGGTCCTCAATCCAGGCCGCTAATATCTTTAGACCCATTTATGATACCAGATTTGCGTCTTTTTTGTTGTAAACCCAACCTTTTGATACAATCGTTGTGCATAGTAGTTTCTGCCTTGTGTTACTGCAAAGACACTTTCAATGCCTTTATCAATTAATCTATTAAATGTGAGATTTAAAAGCATTTTTCCATACCCCTTACCCTGATACTCATTTGCAAGGCCAACCAGGCTCATCTTAGCAGAATTAGAAATATCGTATTTTACCGTGCAGAATCCTACCGGTATTTTATTCTCATATAAACAATAACACTCATCATCAAATTGACCAACAACAGCTTTCTCCACCCAATTCTGGAAAAACTCATTAGTCTTTTGTTTATTAAAATTCTGATCAAAATAATATCTGCTATCTTTATATAAATTCTCAGCAATTTCCTTAAGCCTTTTCACATCCTTTGAATTAGACAAGGAAAACGTAATACCACTATTTAAATCAACATTTACCTTCCCGTTTAATTTCTTTTCAAATGTAATTCTAATATCTGCAAAATGATATGCATTATTAGCGGCAATCTCAACACTTCTATAATCATGACAGTTACACAAATACTCTATTAACTTAATGCTTTCAGCTTTTATAAACTTTTCTGTTCTATAAATAATACTTTCAGTTAAATAACTACAACTAAGGTAGGAGACGGGCAAACCCCAGAACTCAGAATCCCAATGTAATTTTGTTATCAAATTAACAATCTCAACAAATTCCGTTTCAAAATCAGGATTATCCAGTAAAGTATAATGTTTACCTGTAAAATACTTTATCCCTTCACTATCTCTGAAATCTATTACAATATCAGCCAATTCATGATACTTAAGTAATTCATCTATTGTTATAGCAGCTATTTTCAACCCTTTTAACACATGATACCACTCTTTTGACAAACCATTTGACACAATAACATCTATCTTATTATCTATCAAATAATCAACCGACAAATCATCAACTTCAATCTGAAAAACGAAACTACTTCCTTTACGTGCAATTTCCAACCCCTTCTTCAGTTCTTCAAGATAACAGCCTTCATGTTTCTGAAAAACAAACAACTTGTTCATTTCCATATTATTTGCTATTCCTTCTAAATATT